>Ga0315338_1000218_pt1 | contig 199261 bp, 144 predicted proteins | sample ASW8metaG_FD_204518 | JGI IMG/M metagenome (GOLD analysis project Ga0315338, IMG submission 204518) | Ammonia-oxidizing marine archaeal communities from Monterey Bay, California, United States - ASW #8 | ecosystem: Environmental > Aquatic > Marine > Coastal | place: USA: California | collected...
GACTACATTGAGGTGTTCTATAATCGAAAACGACGCCATGGTTACCTTGGCAACATCAGCCCGGATGACTTCGAACAGCAGTCAGCCGGATCTTTTTGAACTGTCCATTAAAACCGGGCAAGGCCACTATACGGTAAGCGGACATGCGCCGGCCTGACTTCCGTTTTGGGGGACTAAGCGGACATAAAGTGACGCCGGCAAGAATGACTGTTCGTGACGCGAAGGAGACCTTCCGGATCATTGGGAAAGCCTTGATGACGGCGGTGCGAAGCTATGCTGGCAACCCACCGGCCAGAAGGTCTTTGGCAAGTTGAGCAAGATAATTGCCGTCTCTGTAATGTTGAGATTCGACAAACCGCGCGACGGAGAATGAGGAGTCCAACTGGTTGATTTCGGAAACGACGGAACGCGCTGAATCGTAATTTTCCAAGTTGACGTAGGTTTGTGTCAGGGTGAGCCGTGCGAAAATGTCTTTAGGAGCGATCTCAATTGCCTGTTTGGCAGCCATTTCCGCCTCCTCAAAATCACCGTTCGCGCAATATGCCGAGGCGAGAATATTGATAAAAAATGGCGGATATAGAGGCTGAAACCGCATGGCCAGCTTGATATGCCGAATTGCATCCTCTTGTTCGCCACAGAAGTGCAATACATTGGCGTAGAAAGCATTGGCATTTGCGCAACCCGGACGGTTGGTGATCGCCCGTCGTCCGGCTTCCAGGGCTTGGGTGAAGTCCCGGTGCATCAGATGGACATGACTTAAAACCGTGTCGGCCTGACCGTCGTTGTCCGCGATCCCCGAAGCCTTCTCCGCCCACATCAGGGCCTGGTGGCGCGACTCATCCACCGATTGCGCCCATCCTCTCTGAATATCGAACCAATGGCTCAATGCCACCCAGGTTGGGCCAATCGACGCCTCGGGATGCATTTTGGCGACGGATTCGAAATACGTGCGTGCATGCACCATTTCATCTTGGCCCATCTGAAAGAATGCGTGGACGCCCTTGTAAAAACGTTCCAACGCCTTGGGTTTCTTGAGGGTTTTGTCCCAAATTCTGGCCTGTTCCCCCGACACCAGCTTGACGTTCATGGCGGTGAGGATTTTTCGGGAGATTTCGTCTTGAAGTTCAAACGATTCATTCAAATCATGGTCATAACGGTCAGCCCAAATTGGTTGACCATTAGAAGAATCCAATAACTCGGCAGAAACACGAACCTTGTTGCCCGCCGATCTAATACTTCCATGCAGCGCATATTGAACGCCGAGACCGGCACAGGCGTCCTGAGGTTCAGTGCCCCGGAGCGCGTTCGCACTTCCGGCCGAAATCAAAAAGACCTCCGACAGCTGAATGAGCGCATTCTGAATATCAATCCGTAGACCTTCCGCGAGGAATTCGTGCTGCTCGTCGCCACTAAGATTGCGGAATGGCAAGAGCACCACCGATGGTTTTTCGGGCAGCGGCAATTTCGCATTTTGCAACCGGCGTGGAAGGGCTTGCTTGCAGCGCCATTCCCAAACACGAACGGGATTGGGGATGTTTTTAAGTTCCTGCTCGCCCAGGTCATCGAAGTTCGCATCGAGCCTGTCTCTGACCTGGTTCCGAACATCGTCTGAAATAGCGATGCATCCGGGTTGGGCGAGGGATTCGAGCCGCGCCGCTATGTTTACGCCATCACCATAGTTGTCGTCCCCTTCAGCAATCACATCGCCCAAATTGATACCGATACGAAACTGCAGCGATTGATTCTTTGCTGAGAGAATTTGGTCCTGCCAGCTGAGTGCACATTCGACGACATCCAACACACTTGAAAATTCGACCAGATAGCCGTCTCCCATGCGCTTGAATATGCGCCCTTTGTATTTGGACACTGTCGGTTCGATAACCCGGGCCTCAATGTCCTTGAGTGCCGCAAACGTGCCAGACTCATCAGCACTCATCAGCCTGGAGTATCCGACAACGTCGGCAGCAAGAATGGCGGCGAGTTTGCGTTCCATCAGAACTTCCCGAGAATTGCGTAATAGAAAGTACGAAGCGCGACGATTACCGACAAGACAATATGGGGGCGTTAACCCCAAGTGTTTGATTGTGCCTAATAAGAGGCTCTAATCATCTGCTCGTTTTATGTCCGCTTGCAGGGCGTAAAACAGAAGTCGATGTCTGCTTTTTTCAAATTCCGAATTTGGTGTCCGGTATTAGGCGGCTAAGCGATATTTCAGCTGACAATAACCGTGCCTTCGAAAGCAGGTTCCGTGTTGCAAGGAGGCTTTCACAATCGCAACACATCGCATCCGCATTGCTTCCAGAATAAGACGGTTAATGCCCCTGGAGCCAATCATCATACTTTATTCCCCGTGCCTCCAACCACTCGCGATAGCCCACGGTCGGGTTCAAGGGCCGTTCTGAGTAGTAGGGAATCAAGGGAACAAATCTGTCCAAATAGCCACGCAGCTCGGCAATTGCATCGACTTCATGCCAATCAACACGAAGATCAACACGCGCCAGTTCATCCCGATCATAGACTTTAAGCACGGAAATATTCTGAGCCATGTCGCGCTGACCGCCGGCATCCCTACCAGCCTCAATTGCCCGCATGAGGCGTTCTTCTAAGTCTTTTTCGATGGACTCTCTAAAACCCTCGGCAATCGCTGTAACAACGCCTTCGTTGCAGCGATTACCGAGGGCGATGAGATTGTCCTCATTGATATGTTCCGCAATGTCGGGATTGTTTTTGCCCGTTCGCGCGGCGGTTCTTCCGAAGCGGTCCATCACACCGAGCTGACGAACTTCAATATGCGTATCGCTGGCAACAAGTTCGTCCAGAACTTTATGTGGCGAATAGCCTAGATCCAAAAGCTTGATCCCGAGGTGGCCCAGATAAGGATTGGTCAGAGCCTGGGTGATCACTGATCCGATCTGCGCTTTTGCGTAGGGGAAACGTCCACCGCCCGCGAGTTCGCTCGTTGCACCCGCATATCCGATCATGCCGGATCTTTCACAGCGGCCAATAAGTGAGAATGTCATTCAAATTATCTCCACAACAAAACCAAGGGCGTTGACGTCAGACATGTATCCTATTGGAACGCTCAATGTGCCCAAATATCAATGTAACAGAATCATGGAAAAAAATTGAAGACCGGCTAGATGGCCCCTTCTTCATCAATTCCATGCATTTCACTATCCGACAGCACCCCATCCGCCGGCATCGGGGCGCCGATCTCGCGCATCTATTTGACGGATCACGAACGACCGCCCATGGCTAATGGCGGCCGCCGAGCCAACCTGGCCTTTTGTCCGCTAACTGATCCAATAACGGACATGTTGGCTTAAGAGCCTGTATGACCGATGCGGGTCATGATCAATTACTCCATCGTGTTGGCGGAAATGTTCGCTTTCTATACGCCTGCGGATGCATGGCCTCTTGAGTTCCCCGACCGGTGGCGGCGAGGTGACGGCAGACGCCGAGATTATGCCCGCCGTGCCCGACATTAGTGAGCATCAAGAGGCGTTCTGCCGGGGTTATGTCTATTACGGTAACGCCGCCTTGGCGGCGTGTCAGGCCGGCTACGGCGCCGCTTCGGCGCGACAATCAGGGCATCGGCTTTTGGCCATGGCGCAGGTCGCGGCACGGGTCGAACAGGTTCGCGAACGCCCGGCGCTTGAGGGGCTTACTAATATTCAACCAACGCCTTCTTCATGCCTTCGTGGCTCGCCGTGAAGCCCAGCCCTTCATAAAACCGGATGGCGTCCGGGCGGGTCTTGTCTGTGGTCAGTTGGATCATCGCCGCGCCGCGTGCTTCGGCCCGGGTGAAAGCCGCCTCGAACATTTGCCGGCCGACACCCTTGCCGCGCAATTGCGGTGCGATGCGCACACTTTCGATTTGCGCCCGCAGCATGCCTTGGCGCGACAGGCCCTGGACGAAGGATAGTTCCAGGTACCCGGCGACGACGCCTTCGTGTTCGACGATCAGCAGGTCCTGGTTCGGATCGGCGGCCATGGCGGCAAAGGCATCCGTGTAGCACCGTGCGGCCGGCGCGCCCGGCGTCTCCCGCTCGGCGCCCAGTGGATCATCCACCAACAGGGCAACGACGGCGTCCAGGTCATCGGCCCGCGCCATGCGGATCAGAATGTCGCGCTCATCAGTCATGGGGTTGGCTGCCTTTCGTGCCATTGCGGCAATCGTTCACCGCGCCGCGTCGAATGTCTTCCCAACGTCTTCGGTTATCATGGTGAACCGGCCGGCAAAATCAATGCGCCGCTGAATTTTCGGCTGAGGTGCGCGCAAGCTTTGGCTGCGCGCCGGCGGTTTGTGGTGGCGTTGGAACAATGTGGATTCCGGCTTCGCGGTGCGGCAGGTTTGGTGTAGGCTTTTGGTGACGGTTGCCATGAACACGGATCACGGGAGGCAAGCATGGGCGAACGGCGAGGCGGCGCGGAACGGCGGGTGTTTTCACGCTATACCATGGACCGGGGCGTTCAGATTAGCGATGGTGAACGGCGCCACGGCGGACGCCTTCAGGACATTTCCGGCGGCGGCGCTTCGATCCAGACCGACGATGATGAGGATTTCGGCGACCCCCTGGCGGCCGGCGCTCAGATTGATATCGACGTTGATGACCTGGGCTTTTACGGCGGCCAGGTTATCCGCGATCTTGAAGAGGGTTATGCGGTGCGGTTCGATATGGACGATGCGGAACGCGACGAATTGGTCACCGAAATCATGCAGCACGGCATCGCCCTCGACGACTGAACGTCGGGGCGCCGGAAACGGTTGGTGTGCCGGCCGGTGCGCGACGGTCCGGCCGCCGCTACAGAATACAGTGCTTGGCGAAATCCTTGGCTTCGTTGGCCGTCCAGTCGGCCTTCGATTTTTCCTTCAGATCGGCGCACCATTCCTTGGAGCCGACTTCCGGCGAACAGGCGGCAAGCGGCGCCATGGCGAAGGTGACGACAAGCAGAGCGGCGCAGAGCCGGATTGCGGATTTCATGGGCAGGTCCCCCGTCAATATGATGGTACAGTGCCTCGTCATATGACATTGCGCCGTTGCCAAGGCAAGCCGCTTTGGCGCCACGTCAACCAAACTGGTCCCCGAACCAGCGCCCGAACCGGCGCCCGACCCGGAGGCCCAACCCGGCCCGCAACCCGCACAGGGATGACAGGCGGGGCACCGGGTGGGTATGATGGGGTTCGTGTGATAAAAAGATTAGGGACAATCGCCATGAGGGAATGCGGTGAGTAATTTTTTTTCAATCGTCATTGAACATCATCGACGCAATTCGAAACGCGCCCGCGAGTTCAAATATTTCAAGGCCTGTATGGCCGCCGCCGCGGTCATCGCCATTGCCGATCTGCGCGCCTGCCGCAAGGAAAGCGCCGCCGTTAAGGCGCTCGTTAAAACCATGGAAGAACTGAAGCTATATGATACGGCGCATGGCCTGGAGATCTACGAGGGCTACCTTGGCGGCATGGAGAAAAACGCCGAGCGCGGCCAGGCGGCGGCCCTGGCGGACATATCCGTGGTTAAGGACGACCCCGAGTGGGCGGCGCTGCTGGTCGCCATCTGTGCGACCATGAGCGAGGCCGACGGCGTCGTCGTTGATTCGGAAATCGAGACCATCCAGCGCATTTGCGACATGCTGGACATCGAGTATGACGTGGCGCGGGCAATCCGCCTTGATGCGCGGGATGAAATGCACGAGTAGTTTCTGTCTAAAATGCCGGAGGGGACTTGTCATGGCGGGTTTTTTTGATCGTCTGATTTCGCATCACCAAAAGAACAAATCGCGGGCGGCGAGTTTTGATTTCTTCAGCGCTTGTATGGCGGCGGCGGCCCTGATGACCCTGGCCGATGGCAAGGCCGATAAACGCGAGACCGCCAGCTTGAAGGCCCTGTTCCGAACCTTGGAGGCCTTCAGCACCTACAGCCGCCGCCAGGGCATGGAGGTTTACGAAGGGTTTCTGGCGGCCCTAGAAAAGGACGCGGATCACGGTCGCGAGACGGCCCACGCCGCCATCGCCGGGGTTAAAGATGATCCGGAATGGGCGGCCTTGTTGGTGGCCGTTTGCGCGACGCTCGGGGCGGCGGATGGCCGGGTCGCGGACGAGGAAACGGCGGTGATCGACGATATCTGCCGGCAATTGGAGATCGACCCAGCGGCCGTGAAGGCCTATGAGGTGGACTTCTATGACGAACTTCACGAATGATTGGGCCGCGGTGGCAGCGCCCTGAAACGGATATGGGATGAGCAAATTTTTTGACTACATGGAGGCCTACGCGCGGGCCGATACGGATGCCGACCGCGGCCGCATCGAGGAAGATGTGTGGGCGCGCTATGGCATTGACGAAACCGTCTGCATCCACGACATGTCGGGGTTTTCACGGCTCACCGAAAAACATGGCATCGTTCATTACCTCTCCATGGTCGGCCACATGCGGGTCGTCGTGCTGCCGATCATCGAACGCTTCGGCGGGCATGTCGTCAAGTTCGAAGCGGATAATGCCTATGCCCGATTCCCCGATCCGCATAACGCCATTCAATCAGCGGTGGCCATCAATATCGCCTTCGACGCCATGAACATGATGACCACGGAAGATTTGAATATTTACATTTCCACGGGCATCGATTGCGGCAAGTTTCTGTTGATCGATGATGGGGATTTTTTCGGCGTACCGGTCAATACGGCCAGCAAGCTCGGTGAGGATGTCGCCAGTGGCGGCGATATTCTGGTCTCCAAGGCTGCCATGAACCTGGTGCCCGCCGATGCGGGCGTTAAATTCGCCGCCGATGCCATTGAGATATCGGGGATCAGCATCGACGCCTGTCGGGTGCAGTATTGATCGCCGTTGGCCACGGATTGAAGCATGGAAACACCGGCGCGAAGGGCGTAGACTCTCTGCAACCATTCCAGCAGGAGGAACGGGACCGTGCCTGATGTGAAGAAAACGCCGCTGGCCATTCTGGCGCATGCCTTGGCCTATGTGATTGAGGCGGACAATCGCACGACTTTCGAAGAAAAGGCCAAGATGATCACCGTGCTTGGCAAACACGTGGCCCGCGGCGAGATGAGCCAGAAAGAACTCCACCAAATGGCCAACGATGCCTTCGAACGCGCCCATCAGGTGAGTGTCGAGAAGTTCCTCGACAATGTTATCGATAAACTGACGCCGGCGCAGAAGACGTCGATCGTGATCAATCTATACGACGCCATGCTGGTTGACGGCCAGGTGGTGGCCGGCGAACGCAAGATTTTGGAACAGTTTATCGGCGCCTTCGAGATGGACCGCGGAACCATGCGGGCGATCCGCGAAGTTGCCATGTTGAAGAACGATACGGGATTGTTTATCGACCCGAACCATCCCTACAACGAACCTTCCTATCGCCTTGAGTTGGAATTGATCGGCGCCTTAGATGCGGACCAGCCGCCGGAACTGAATTAAAAGGCCACGGACAAGACCTGGCCGGCGCGTTATTTGTTGGCGAAATATTCGCGGAAGAAAGTTTTCAGCCGCGGCTGCGGCGTGAACTTGGCGGCCAGCATGCCGTCCTTGACCCGGACGATATTGGCAAACCCATCGACCTTGGCTTCGTTGCCTTTCATATCGCCGTTGAAGCGAAACTCAAAATATTGACCGCCCTTCAAGCGCCCCTCATAGCCTTTCACGGCAAAACCACCCATCGAAACATCGAGCAGAATGTAGGACTCACCGTCGGCGCCCGAGTCCTGCAACATGGTCATCGTCTCGCCCTGCGCCTCGTAGCGCTCGTGTTCGCGTGGCGGCGGCTTTTTGTCGCCATCACCGTCTTTTTTCTTACCAAACCAAGCCATTGCCTACGTGCACCGTTTTCCCCATGAACCCGAAAGTTGGCCCGCATAAACCCCAACAGGCTTTATCATCGCGTATATTGACACAGTATCACCCGAAAACCTTGCCCAAACATTACCGTTCACGCAAGGCCAGGCCGAGCGAGCCGATATAGGGATCCAGCAGATAGCGCATCACCGTCCGCGTCCCGGTGCGGATGGAGACCTGAACCTGCATTCCCGGCGACAATTGATAGCGCAGATCGCCGCGCTTGAAGTGATCGCGCTCGGGCTCAATGCGGACCTTGTAGAAGGGCACGCCCTCGCGGGTGACGATGGCGTCCGGGCTAACGTGGACAACGTTACCAATCAGCGTCCCATAGCGTGCCGCTTCGGCCGACGCCAGCTGGATCAAGGCATCCTGATCGGGCCGCACATAGCCGATGTCCTGGGTCTGCAGGCGGGCTTCAACAACCAGCCGGTCGTCGCCGGGCACGATATCGAGAACCGTGCCGCCGGGCTGAATGACGCCGCCCTCGGTGACCACATAGAGCGACTTCACGGTTCCCGCCACCGGCGCGCGCAAGACGGTGCGGCGCAACGAATCGCGGAAGGTGCGCAGGCGTTGGCGCAATTCCTTCTCGGTCCTGCGAACCTCGGCCAATTCCTTGCGGGCTTCTTCCTGAAAGCCGTTCTTGACCGCCTCAAGTTGCGCCCGGGCGGCCGCCAGGGCCGCGCGGGCCCGAGGCAGGGCGGCCCGGTCCTCGGTGATCTTGCCCAGTAATTCGGCTTCTTCCTTCTGCAAATTCAGGTGCGTCATGCGGTTTGACAGATCCAGACGCAACAGCTTGCGGTTGATCTTCAACTGCTCGCGCAGAATCTTCATGCTGTTGGAGCTGTTGCGCAGGCGCACCTGAACCTCGTTGATTTCATGGGTGCGCTGCTTGATCTGTTCCACCTGCGAGCGGATCTGATTATCGACCCGGCTTTTGCGGATTTCGAACAAATCCCGGGCCCGGCGGACCAATGTGGGATGCGAGGTTCTCAGATCCTCGGGAAAGTCGGTCTTTTGGGCGGCGGCGGATTCCGCCTCCAGGCGCGCCGTCGAGACCCGCAGGGTTCGAAGCCTGATTTCCAATTCCGCAACCCCGGCGCGGTTCGTGATCGGTTCCATCTGAACCAGCGCCTGATCGTGTTTCACCTTGTCACCCTCACGAACCAGGATTTTCCGGATGATGCCGCCTTCCAGATGCTGCACCGCCTTGACCTGGGTGGCCGGGACAACGTCACCCGACGCCAGGGCCACGACGTCCAATCGCCCGTAGTTGGCCCACCCCAGGAAGGCCGCGACCATGATGATGCAGGAAAACAAAAACAAGTGTGTGCCCAGCCGTCGCCGGCGGCGGCCCGGTTTGGGCGGTGCCGCGCCCGGCGCGTCGGATGGCGACGCCTCAGTGGCGCCTTGCGGGGGCATATCCGGTGTGTCGCTCAAGACCCGGCCTCCCGTGTCACCGGCACCAATTGGTCCGGCCCGGCGGTGTCATTGTTCTGCGTGTTATCCTGGGCTTCGACCGGCGTCTCGCCGTTCTCCGGCAACAGACTTGGAATCCTGGCCACCGTGTCCGCCGCCGGTAAGGTAATCAATTGCGGCGCCGGCTTGGTATTCAGATCAAGGACCACCCGCGCGCCCTTCAAAATCAACGGATCGTCGGTGACGATGATGATTGTCCGGCGGTCCTCGGCAAACTGCCTGAGCGTCTCATAGACCGCGGCGCAGCCTTCATTGTCCAGGCCCTCCGTTGGTTCATCGAACAAAACCAGCCGGCCGTCGTTGACCAGGGCCCGGGCCAGGCCCAGGCGGCGGCGGATGCCGACAGCCAGGGCATAGCCGTTGTCGGTGATGTCGGTTTCCAGGCCCTTGGCGCTTTCGTCGATGAAGCGGCCGAGGCCGGCGGCGCGGATCACCCGGTTGACGCCGTCTTCGTCCAACTCCGGATTGGCCGCCAGCAGGTTGGCCTGCACGGTGGTGTTCAGGAACGTCGGTTCCTGCGGCAGATAGACAATCTGGCGGCGCCACCAGGCTGGCGCCATTTGCCGAAGTTCGACCCCGTCGCCGAAAATCTGGCCACGGGCAGGTACCATCAGGCCGGCCAACAGGCGCAACAGGGTTGTCTTGCCGGCACCGTTGCGGCCACGCACCACCAACACGGATCCGGGCGCCAGCGCCAGGCTCAGCGATTCAAACAACGGGGCTTGCTGGCCGGGGAATCCGAAAGCCACATCGCGCAGTTCCAGGGCGCCGTTATAGTCGCTGAGCACGGAGCCCTCATCCGCCGCCAGGGGTAGGTGCGCCAGCTGGTTGATCTCAACCAATGCCTGCTTCGCCTTGGCGAAAGACTGGGTCATCTGGGCGAACTTCAAGACCGGACCAAGACCGCGCGCGGCAAGAATATTGGCGCCGATCATGACGCCCACATCCAGCTCACCCTGGACCACCAAAATCGCGCCGACGGCAATGATCGCGACGCTCATCAGTGCCTGCAGGCTTTGTGTCATGGTCTGGGTCAGGCCCTGTCGGCTCCCCATGGTCTGACGCAGGGATTGCGCGCGCCGCACATAATTTCGCCACGCCTCCATCACCGCGTCGTGGCCGCCGAAGACTCTGAGCGTGTCGGCGGCCCGGGCCGCCGTGGTCACCAGGCCGTTGCCGATGGCGGCGGTCATGGACAGTTGCTGGGTCGGGCCGCGCATGATGCGCTGGGAAAACAGGCTGAAGAAAAACGCCGTAACAATAAAGCCGGCGCCGATCATGCCAAGGATCGGGTTCAGCAAGGCCAGGGCAACCACGAAGACCAGCGCGAAGGGCACGTCCAGGACGGCCGTCATGTTGGGCGCCGAATAGGCCTGCTCGACACTGTCCAGGCCGCGCATGATTTCGCGTCGGTTGCCGGGCGGAATTTGCTCCAAGGCTTCCAGCTTCGCCGATGACAGAATGCCGTAGGCGCCGACGGCGCGTTCTTCGTCGCGCTCCTCCAAGGCCGAAGCGGCCAGCAACAATCGTGCCTGGCGGAACCCCAGTTCCAAAATGATCGCCGCGATGACGCCGACGGTCAGGGTCAGCAGGGTTACATCGACCCCATAGCTGACATAACGGTTGAGCACCTGGATTACGAACAACGGCGAGGCCAACGCCAACAGGTTGGCGAAAAACGACGCCAACAGCAGCTCCGCCGTGATCCACGGCCGGGAGAACAGTCGCTTCATCAGTTCATTCATGGCGCGCCATCATGTCACGGACCGGGATTCGGGGCAAAGTATCGTAACGGCCCGGCGTCCGTTCGCGTCACGAACCCGGCACAAAAACGCCTAAGTCTTTGAAAAACCACAAAACCCCTGATCGCGCGGATTATGTTGACATAATGTAAACAGACCCGGATGCAAAAACGGCGGAAATCCGCCGTTCTTGGAACAAAAATACTGTTACACGCCGTTCGTAATGCCATCCGGAAGCCATTTTATGAGTTAAATAATCTTAATCAGGAAAATATACTTCATCGGATTAAAAATGTCAAGAATTACGGACCGAATTGAATGGCGAGAATCCCTGCATAACACTGCATTCGATAATTCTTGGCGCAATAGGCGGGTAAAATTGACGGCGGTCAGAGCCATCGGTGTTCAGGGGCATCGGTGTTCAGGGCGATGGGTGTTCAGGGCGATGGGTGTTCAGGGCGATGGGTGTAAGGTACGTTAGATTCCGCATTACGGTTCTGGTGAGGTTGGCCGGTGTTCGGTGAGGAAGGCAGCCGAATGGGAGAATTCAACATTCCTGACCTGACGCTTGGTCTGTTCTGCGGCCAAATCGCGTCACGTCGAAGCGCCAAGGTCACCCATGATAAGGTCATCGACGACAAGGAGCCCTGAATTGTTTGCAACCCGTATGGACACCCTGCGCACAAGAATGTCGGACGCCGGCATTGATGTGGCGCTGATCACCGACGACGACAACGTCTATTACCTGTCCGGCTACTACGATTATCTGCATATGGAGTTTGGCCGTCCGACCATTCTGGTGGTGCCCAGAGATGGCGATAGCCTGTTGATCACACCGACAATTGATCTGAACACCGCCGACGCATCTGCGCGGGTCGGCAAGATCGCGGCTTGGAATGATGGCGTCGGCGACGAATGGCGCGCCCAACTGCCGGCGGCCGTCAAAGGCGCCGACCGGGTCGGAATTGAACCCGACCACATGCCGCCCCTTGTGCGTGCCTATGTGGGCGAATTGGTGGAGGCGGAGAAGCTGGATAGCGTGACACCTATTCTGGCCAACATGCGGATGATAAAATCAGCCGAGGAACTGCAATTGGCCCGGCATGCGGGACAGGTGGCGAACGCCATGATGGCAAGCGGCCGGGCGGCAATCGGCGATGGCGTGCCGGAATATGAGGTCGCCATCGCCACGTCGCAGGCCGGAACGCGCAAGGCAGCGGAACTGTTGGCCGCGCATTATGAAGACACAGACATGTCGCCGAACACGCATTTCCTGCAAATCATGGCATCGGGCGAAACCATCACCAAAACCCACCACCGCGCCTCCACCCGCATCATGAAACATGGTGAGCCGGTGTTTCTGTGCTTTTGCGGGATGACGAACTTCCACCGTTTCAAGCTGGGTTTTGATCGGACTTTCTGGATTGGTGAGATGGCGGACCCATCACAGGCCGCCGTCTACGAGATTGCCGTGGCCAGCCAGCAGGCCGCGTTGGCGGCTTTGCGCCCCGGCGTGACGGCGGAAAGTGTGCATGGCGCTTATGCTGAAGTTATTCAGGGCGCCGGCTATGAATTCCCGTTCCGCTGTGGCCGGGCAACGGGCTTCAGCTTCCTTGAGAAGCCGCAACTTGTCACCGGCGACACAACAATTCTTCAGCCCGGCATGGTGCTGGCCGTTGACGGCTCGGTCACGGTCGAAACTTTCCGCGCCCAGGTCGGTGATAGCTTCATCATCACCAACGACGGTTATGAGCCCGTGACCGATCATCCGAAAACTCTGGAAGATGTCATTTTATGAGTTGAGGACGTCGCTTTGCGGGCAGGTTCTTCATCCTGTGACTCGATTTATTGACCCTAAAAAAACGGCTTCAGACTCTCGCAACGATTAGACACGTTCTCAAACATCCACCCATGCGTCTAACGTACATGCGTGACGAGCTTATAGTTGAGTTGATCGGCGGTCGTTGCAATTGACGACGCGCAAATGACAACACGCAAGCGGTGCCGCCGATTGTCCGCCTCCCAAGAATTGACGGTCAGCCGACGGCCGAAATCTCCGACATAATCGGCACTTTCCAGGGCGCGACGAGAAACGTGGTCGATGCCATCGAGCGCATGGGCACCGTCAGTCAAGATGCCAATGTTGTTTTGGACAGCGCCGGAGACCTGACATTGTCGGCGGCGCGGTCTTCTGGAAAATCGATCCGGATGCTGTGGCAGGCGAATGCGGTGAGCGCGACGATTAGCGTATTCAGTAACGGAATACAGGCATTTTTGCATACCGCGCGGCAGTCGCGCCGCTGGGTAACAGATTGCCGACGTCATGCAAATCCCGCGCCTCGGCACTTAGCGCCGCGACGTGGCGTTTTCGTTTTTCTTGAACTGCTGATTGAAGATTTCGCGCACGGTGCCGAAGAACTGGTTGAACGGCTGAACGGCCTCCGGGGAAACGCCGGGCACCGGCGCGTCGGACGGTTTGACGGCGGCGCGCGGTTGCGTCGGCGGCCCGGCTGTTGCCGGGGCGCGGGACAGGCCGCTGGGGCGGGCTGGAATCGGCCGCCGCCGTGCGGTCTCGATAAGCCGGTAGGCGGACGGGCTGATGTAGGATTGGCCCGGTTTGCCGGAAGCGGCGGTATTTGCCGGCGGCTTAGGCCGCGGCCTGGCTTCGCTGGGCACCGGCGCGCCGGCATCAACACCCAGGAACGCCTCGTCGATCTTGCCGGTCAAGGCCAATAGCTTATAGGCGCTGATGATCGCCTCACCTTCCGCCTCGATGGCATCGGACAGGCTGTCCAGGCGGTCTTCCTCGGCCGACAGGATATCATCCAGGACATCGCCGCCGGCCTTTCCAGACGTGATCACGGCGGCCAGAAATTCGTCGGCCAGGCGGGCCTGATTGCGGCGCACTCGTGCCTTGTCCAGCTTGATTCTCAAGTTGTCCCAATTCTGACGCACGCTCAATTCCAGGTTGCGTCGGAAGTCCTGAACAGAACGCGCCGTCGCCACATATTGGTTCTCAGCGGCGCGTAGCGTGTTGATGGCGGTCAGGCCCAGGTTCAGGGAATAGCTGAGTTCCAGCTTGGCGGAGAATTCCTTTTTCAAATCCGCGGTGCCGGAGAAATTGTTCTTCCATTTGTGTTCGACGACACCCTCCAGCGTCGGCCAGAACTCCTCGCGCTCGGTTTGTTTGATCTTCAACCGGTCGATGGCCGCATCGAGGCGCGTGTTGGAACCGGATATCAATTGAATGCCATTTCTGAGCGCCTGTTCGATGGCTTCGTCGAGGGTCGCCGGCAGTAGCCCGACGGGCAGTTGGACCGGCTCGAACTTGCCCGGGTCCGGGATGAACCCGAAGATCCGGTGAAATTCATTTTTCGAGTCCGCCAGATCCGAGACGATACCCAACATATCGGCTTCTTGTTTGAGGATTTCCTTCTCCAGTTTCAAAACGTCCTTGATATCGCCTTTGGCTTCCTTGGCGAAGCGCGCGTTGACGTGGCGTTCCTGCATCTTGCGAAGCGTCTCTGTCGCCAAGGTGATCTGCAGATGGCTGTGGTAGACTTGCACGTAAAAATCGAGAACATTCGAGATCAAGGCGATCTTCGCGCTGACCAGCTCGGCTTCCGCCTTCGCCAGTTCCAGCCGCGAGACTTCGATCTCCGTATTAGCGGCGCCAAAGTCCCACAGCAATTGGGTGAACGACACCGACGCATCCTGGAACGGCAGCGACGTGGTATCGGCATGGGCGCCATCAATGCGCTCATAGCCGTGGGTGAAGCTTAGATCCATTTCCGGATACCAAGCACTCATGGTTTCCATTGCCTCATGGCGGGCGACCGCCACCTCGGCCTTTTTTTCGAGAACCGACGGGTCGTTGATCAGAATTTCCGGCAGCAATGATTCCAAACTTTGCGCACCAGCCAGGCCGAACGGGGTGCTGACAAGGATCAGAGAGAGCGCGGCGGCAATGAACACGGTCATGGACACCTTGGTCAGACTCGCGGTGCGCTCCGGGCCAAAGATCATGCCCGGGATCGTTCTTTGTAGACGCGCGTTTCCGCTCAGCGACAAGTTTCGTCACTCCGCATCGCGCCAGCCGGCGCCGGCAATCATGCCGGCACCCTGGCGCGTCGTGATTTTGGGAGATTTTTGAGAGGGACAAATCCGCGATGCATCGCTGGATCGGCGCGCGCCTTAATGTCCCTGCCGCAAACCCCCCTGGGGTTGTTCTCGCCGCATTTCAGGCCGCGGCTGTTGGGTGGACGTTATCACCCGAAAATCAGAAAAGGCAAGGACGCAGAGCGCTCGCGGTCCGGTCCGCAAGCCTGCCTGGCGGCGGCGGCGGGCCAAAGGGCTTGATAAATCAGCGGCGGCGTCATGAAATGGCAATTCGGCAGCGCGGCAAACAGGGACCAGGGCTTTTGAGGGACAGATCGTGAAATTGCCAGGACGATCAGCGGCCGCATTGGCCGGCGCGGCGGTATTGCTGTCCGCCTGCGTGCTCGACAAGCTGAACTATGAGGCCCAGCCGACGGTTGAAAGCCTGGATCACTATGAGGCGCAGCTGGCGGCGGCCGGCAACGACGTCAATCATCTGCCGTTTCTGGAACGCGAATATCTGGCCCGCGTATCGACCCGGGTCGGTGAGCTGCGATACCGCGAAATCAGCGCCCTACCCGAATGCCGGAGCGTGCGGGTAAAGCGCGACCTGCCCGACAACCACTGCCACGTCATCGAATTCAAGGACCTGGGACAGTGCCGACGCTACGCGAAGTTGAAGGATTTTGTTCTAAAAAGCGGTGAGCTGCCGGAATACCAGAAGGCGGCGCGCAGCGCGATGATCAATGTGGCGCGTATCGGCATCGTCCGCTATGGCCTTTTTCAGGACTATACGGCGGCCATGCAAAGCGGCACCCGCAAGGGTCTGGAGGTGTTCATCGACCGCTATGGCCTGCACAAGGATGCAGCGACGCTGATGTTCCCCGAGCCTTGTGAATTGTCCGACGCCAAGAACCTGTGGGAAAGTCTGGTCGTCCGTGAGGCCGACTTGGCGGAGCGCAAGCTGCGCGATTCCGGCGACAAGGACTGGTTGAAAAAAGCCATCGAGACCTGGAAAGAGGCGGTCGATACGCTGCCGTTCGGGGTAACCCGCGAAAAGGCCTTGAACCGGCAACGTGAGTTGGAATTGCAAATCGACGAGCCGGCCGAGGAAAACCGAAGTTCCTGAGCCTGCGAAATTCCTAAGCCTGCGAAATTCCTGAGCCTGCGAAATTCCTAAGCCTAGGCCGCGGAAGCGATAACTTCAGAACCGATATGCCGTCCGGACCGCCGGATTATGACGCTGTTTTGACCGCCCGGTGCAGGGTGCCTTCCTGTTCGACGGCCGTATCCAGTTCCATGAGCTCTTCGGCAACCTGGCCGCGCAGTTCGAAATAACGGCGCTTTTCGTTTTCCGTCAGGCGTTCGCCGCCGGGGCTTTTCGACGAGGTCGCTTCACAGACGAAGGCCAGCAGTTCGCCGACGGCGACGGGAATATCCAAGGCCTCGTCGCGGACGTTGCGCTCTGTATTGTGCGGGCCCGCGGTTTCATGAATGCGGGTCATTTCCTGGGACAGGACGGGTTCACCGGCGGCGCGCTCCAGGGTCAGTACGACATCAACCGGCATGCAGGTGGCGTGTTCAAAACTTTGATACTGCGACAGGTTCGTCGGCTTGACCCGGCACAGGTCGGCCGCGGCGCGCAGATTGTCGAATTTGTCCAAAAGCTTGCGGGTGGCCAGTTTGAGAAGCCGGAATTCCATTTCGTTCAATGAATTGTTCATATTACGTTCTCAGGTCTCTATCCGAGTGACAGGGTGCTGTCATGAAATTAAGATAAGCCTATGAAATATGGCGGGTTTCCGCAACCGATATGGCGGTGATCCAAATTCGGATCATGATTGACCCGGATGCGCTGGCTTCAGGCGGTCAGGTTTAAAATAAACACCCTTGTATGTGAACTGCGCGCCTTGATTTTGTTACAGATATTCAAGGTTTTAGGGTGGAGTAATAGGGACCATTTTGGTAGGTTGAAAAGGACATGGCCGTAGACGAAGGGACAATTGGCTCGTCGACGCAAAACCCGGAGAATAACCAACCGGAAAATATAGAAAAAGTCGACCACGCTCCGATTGCTCTTGAGGGAACAGGCCCGGCTACGGAACTCACGGTTCCGGACTGGGTATTCAACGGCGGAGCGTCATTTACTCGCGCCGGCAACGACCTCATCATTGAGGCGCCGGACGGGGTTCAGTTGGTTGTTAGCGGGTATTACGCGAACGGCGTAAGGCCGGCTTTAAATAGTTTCACTGGGGAGACGCTGTCGCCCGAGGGCATCGCCGCGCGCGTCGCCGCCGGCGACCCGGTGCAGGTTGCCCAGGCCGCCGGCCCGCTCAGCGATGCGCTGCCCGGCACCCCTCCCGGTGTCCCAGGGGCGCCAGGCGTTCCAGGTGTTCCGGGCGTTCCAGGTGTTCCGGGCGTTCCGGGCGCCCCCGGCGTTCCGGGCACCCCTGGCGTGCCGGCCGGCGGGTCCTTGGAACAGCTTCTGCAGGGGATTTCAAATCCCGGCCAGATCAGCGCGGCCATGCAGGCGGCCTTCGAGGCGGCGGCCCGGGAAGCCATTGCCCGCGGCCTGACGCCCGAGCAGGCGGTGGCCGTCCAACAGGCCTTCCTCGATCAGCTTCAAGAGGGCATCGCGCTGGGCGACAGCCCGCAGGACGCCCTGGCCGACGCCATCGGCGTCTTCGATGACCCGCCGCCCCCGGACGTCGCCGCCGAGCAGGTCGGTGCGACCAATCTGCTGGCGGCCTTGGCATCGGGTCAAAACGTTGAACAGGCACTGCAGCAATTGGCTGGCACCCCCGGCGCCGCGGGTCTCAGTCCCGATGAGGCGGCGGCGGCCTTTGCCGAAGGTCTGGCCGAGGGCCAGTTGCCCGGCGAGGCGCTGGCCGGCGCCGAACAGCTGAGCGGTGAATTGGCCGACGCCTTGGCGCCCGGCCCGCTGTCGCCGCAGGATCAACTGCTGCAGGCCTTGGCGTCTGGTGAAAACGCCACCGCCGTGGTCAATCAGGTCTTGGGCGATGCGGCGGCCAATCCGGACGCTGCCGCGGCGTTTGCCGAATCTCTCACCGATTCGCTGGAATCCGGCGGCACCCTGGGCGATGCCCTGACCCAAGCGGCGGCGGCTCAGGATTCAATGCTGGAGGCCCAGGCGGCGACAACCGCGCCGGTTGATCCTTTGATTGCGGCCTTGGCGTCGGGCCAGAACGTCGACGCGGTGGTCGGTGACTCGGCAAACTTTCAACAAGCGCTGTCCGATGCCCTGGCGTCCGGCGGCAGCGTTGCCGGCGCCGTTGACCAGGCTCAGGCAACCACCGATACGCTAACTCAGGCAGCGGCGGAAACCACCACCGCCGCCGATCCCCTGGTCCAGGCCCTGGCATCGGGTGAGAATGTCGATCAGCTTGGCGGCTCGGCCAGTTTCCAACAGGCCTTGTCCGATGCCCTGTCCGGCGGCAGCGACGTCGGCAGCGCCACGCAATCGGCGCAGGCCACCGCTGATACGGTGAGCCAGGCGGAAGCCGAAACCACCACCGCCGCCGACCCCATCGTCCAGGCTTTGGCGTCGGGTGAGAACGTCGATCAGGCCGTCGGCGACGCCAGCGCGACCTTCCAGGAAGCCTTGTCGGCAGCCCTGGAAAGCGGCGGCTCAACCACCGAGGCCGTGGCCGCGGCGACGGAAACGACGGCAAGTGTCGAAGCTGCCGTCAGCGAAACGACCACCGAACCGACGGCCAGCGCCGAAGAATTGGCGGCCGCCACCGGGCCCGCCGAAACAACGGAACCGACCAGTTTGGCCAGCCTGGCGGCGGCCGCCAGCGATACGGACACGGGCAGTATCGAACAGCTGGCCGCGACCGCACCAGTACCCGCTCCAGTTCCGGCACCGGCACCCGCACCGGCCCCAGCACCGGCCCCAGCACCACCGCCACCAGCACCACCGCCACCAGCGCCGGCACCCGCGCCGGCCCCGGCACCGGCCCCACCGCCACCAGCACCGCCGCCGCCCGCACCTGCGCCCCCTCCGCCCGCGCCAGCCCCGGCGCCAGCGCCAGCGCCGGCTCCCGCGCCAGCACCGGCTCCCGCACCAGCACCGGCGCCAGCCCCCGCTCCGGCACCAGAACCGGCGCCAGAGCCACCGCCACCACCGCCGCCGCCACCACCACCACCGCCCGAGCCGGAGCCAGACCCACCGCCTCCGCCTCCGCCGCCGCCGCCGCCGCCCGAGCCCGACCCGGACCCGGAACCCGCGCCGGATCCGGCGCCTGAGCCCGATCCCGAACCGGCGCCACCGCCACCACCACCACCACCGGCGCCGCCCAAAATTATCACCGGGAACACGGTCGTCGCCGCCCAGGAGAATGTCGCTCAGGTCATCGATACCTCGGTGGTCGTCACAAACTCCGCCAGCATCAATCTGACCGGTGCGCGTGTTGCCATCACCGGCAATCTGGTCAGCGCCGAGGACCGCCTGGTGTTCGCCGATCAGAACGGCATTACCGGCATCTATAACGCGACCGGCGGTGTCTTGACCTTGAGCGGTAAGGCCCCTGTTGCCGATTATCAGACGGCGTTGCGGTCCGTTCAGTACAACAACGTTAGCGACAATCCTTCGACGGCGGCCCGCACTATCACATTCACGGCGGTTGATTCGGGACGCACCGCTTCCGGCACACAGTCCGTCACCGTGACACCGGTTGCCGACGCGCCGTCGTTCACCGGCAATGCGACCATGGCCGGCGTCGGCGCGGGCGAAACCAATCCGGCCGGCGACACAGTGCAGAATATTTTCAACGCCCGCTATTCGGATGCCGAATCGGATGCCTTCAAGGGCGTCGCCATCGCCGCCGACGCGGCCAACGGCACCACCGAAGGGGCCTGGCAGTATTCGACCGACAGCGGCGCCAACTGGTATGCCGTCGGCAGCGTGTCCAACACCTCGGCGCTGCTTCTGGAGATCGCATCGAAGGTGCGGTTCGTGCCGGTCGCCGCGTATACGGGTACGCCCGGCGCACTCAGCGCACATGCCGTCGAGGCCACGGCGACGCTGACTTTCACGTCCGGCAATACCCGCCAGACCTTCAACACCACCACCGATGACGGGACGTCCGATGTCTCCGTCGCCGCCGTTACCATGACCACCTCGGTCGCCAATGCACCGAAGGTTCACGGCGTCGTAGAACCCGATGGCGTGCTGCAGTTCAATGGCGCCGGCGATGTCGTCAAGCTGGGCACGGCGACCCAATTGAAAACTGCCGGCGGCGCCTTCACCTATGAGGCTTGGATCAACGTGCCGGCGTCCAGTTCGGCCCAAGAAATTCTCAATGTCGGAGCGACGGGATCGGCTTCCTCCTTCCAAGTGGACGCTAGCGGCAAGCTGGCAATCACCGGCGGCTCAACGGTCACTGGCACGAAAGTCCTGGATGACGGCAACTGGCACCACGTCGCCGCCGTCCATGACGGCGCAGGCAATGTGAAGCTTTATGTGGACGGCAAGGCCGACGGCGCTGGCGGCACATCGAGTTTCAATATCGCCGGCGGCACGGCCACCATCGGTAAGAACGCCACGGGCACCAATGCCTTCAAGGGTTGGATGGACGAGGTCCGGGTCTGGAACGACGCGCGCACCGCCGATGAGATCACCCAGAATTACACCAAGCACCTGGCCGGCAACGAAGGCGGCTTGGCCGGCTATTGGGATTTTGACAATGTCAGCGGCACCACGGTCACCGACGATTCGCCGAATTCCAACAACGGCGCGATCGGCCCGCAACCGCCGACGTCGAACGTCGTCAGCCTGGATGGCCTGGATGCCGCGTCGCGCGTCCAGATGGACAACGTTGGTATCTTCCCGACCGCCAATGTCACGGTCGAACTTTGGGCGAAGACCACGGACAACGACGGCACGCTGTTTTCCTATGCCGTGGGCGGCGGCGGTTCGGACAACGAATTCATCATCTATACGAACGGCACGAACAATCTGTCCGTCGTCGCCAACCGGGCGTCCATCGCGTTCACGACAAATATCGCCGACGGCCAATGGCACCATATTTCCGCCAGCTATGACTCGACCAGCGTCAAGATGTTCGTCGATGGCCAGTTGATCGGCTCGGGCGTTCCCCAATTAACCGGCGTACCGGCGCCCGGTGCTTTGATTGCCGGCGGCTCCATTGTGTTGGGCCAGGAACAGGACAGTGTCGGCGGCAGCTTCGACACCAATGACGATCTGACCGGCAGCCTTTCCGACCTGCGCATCTGGGATAAGGTCCGGACAGGGGCCGAAATCAACGGCGACTTCGACACCGCATTGGGCGGCGGTGAAAGCGGGCTGGTCGGCTATTGGAAGCTGGATGACGCGCCGAACACGCAAGGTGCCGGCACGGCGACGGCAACCACCGGCGGCGTCAACGGCGCCTACACGGCGGCGGTCAAGGCGACGGCTGGGTCGAACGTGGTGATCACGCCGAAGCTTTCCGACAATTCGCTGAGTTTCGACGGCACCAACGACATCATCACAGTTTCGAATTCAGACGCCCTGAATTTCGCCAACGGCTCGTTCACCCTGGAAGGCTGGGTGCAGACCAGCCAGACGACGGGATTGCAGCGCATCTTCTTCAAGCCCGGCACCGACGATGGGACCGGCACGCAGGCCAGCGCCGGCAACCAGTCCTACAGTTTGTATTTGTCAGATGGCAAGGTGCAGGTGCGCTTCGACCGGGCGGATAACAGTTCCGCGGCCCATGCCACGGTGTCGGAGCAAACCGTCGCCGACGGCCTTTGGCACCATGTCGCCGGTATCTACGATGCGGCCAACAAGCAACTGAAAGTTTACATCGACGGCGTCCTTCAGGCGACCACGACGACCGTCGGATCGCCCATCCAGGATGATTTGAACCTGGAAATCGGCGGGCTCGGAAACGATGCCAGCCAGCATTTCAACGGCAAGCTGGCCGACCTGCGCATCTGGAACGATGTCCGCACGGACAATGAGATCGCCACCAACCAGACCGTCACGTTGAACGGATCGGAAGACAATCTGGTCGGCCTTTGGCCCTTGGATCATGGCACGGGTACGACCGCCACGGACCTCACCGTCAACGGTCAGAACGGCACCATCTCCGGCGCCACGTGGAGCTACGATGCGGCGCAGTTGGGCAAGACGACGCTAACCATCAACGAAGACGATATCTACAACGGTAAGATCACCGGCTTCGATCAGCAGGGCGACAGCCTGACCTACACGGTGGTCGGCGTGGCGGCGACCAAGGGTACGGTAACCTTGGCCACCGACGGCACCCTGACTTATGCGCCGAATGCCAACGCCACCGGCACCGACACCTTCACGGTTCAGGTCTCCGACGGCACAACAACGTCGAGCCAGGCGATCACCGTCACCATCACCGCTGTTGAGGACACGCCGCAGGTCGGCGCCAAGAAGGGTGTTACTGTCCACGACACCGACACGGGCGCGACGGTCATCGATCCCAACATCACGATCAGCGACGGCGAGGGCACTTTCAACGGTGGCAAACTGGTTGTCCGCATCGACAGCAACCAGGACACCGGCGACCGGTTGACCATCGACAACATCGGCACGGGCGCCGGGCAGATTTCCATCTCCGGCACTGCCATTTCATACGGCGGCACCCAGATCGGTACGGTCGACGGCACCAACGACGGCGGGTCGAACAAGTCCCTCGAAATTGATTTGAACGACAGCGCGACCACCGCCGCCGTGCAGGCCCTGGCCCGCGCGGTTCAGTTCCACACCTCGGGATCATCGACCGCGCCCCGGACAATGAAGTTCGAGGTCACGGATTCAGCATCGAAAACCAATACCGGTGATTACACCGTTATCGACACCAACTTCGCCGCCGCCGACCCGGCCGGGACCATCGTCAACGCGGCCAGCGCCGAGATCACCGGCGGCTACCTGAACCTCTCGAAACTGAACAACTCAACCGGCGAATACCGCGTTGATCCCGGCGGCGCGGCGGAAGCGTCGAAAAGCTTCAAGGCGACCTTCAAGATGGAGATCGGCGACAACGCCGGCGGCTATGGCCTGTCCTTCAGCTATGGCGTGCCCGGCAGCTTCGATCAATCCATCGCCGAAGATGGCATCGCCACGGGCCTGAGCGTCACCTTCGACACCTACAACAATACGACCGCCGAGGAATCCTTCGGCGGCGAAAACACTTTCGGCCGGGCCGAATTGAAATTGAACGGCACCGTCATCGCCGTCTCGCCGCCGCAGGTGTTCCGCAATGAGCAAGACGCCGACGACGGCGCCGTGACCGACAGTTACCAGAACGTGGTCATCGAGATGACCGACGCCGGCCTGTTTGCCTCCTATGCCGGCACGACCCTGTTCAACGGCGTCGAGGTGCCCGGTTATTCGCCGACGGAGCACTACGAATACATCATCGCCGACCGGGGAAAATCGAGCGAGAAGCACCGGATCGACGATTTGAAGATCACCGTGCCCGGTGACAACGCCCGCACCGTTTCCCTGGACGGCGCGCGTGAGTTCACCGACAGCTTCACGGCGAAGGGCGCCGATCAGCTGGTCATGAATTTCGACGGGACGGATGCGTCCATCCGGCTCGGCACGCCGTCGAAGTACGACTTCGGCGCCAACGCCACCACCATCGAGGCCTGGATCAAGACATCGGCAATTGGCGCCCAGACGGTCCTGAGTAAGACCAAGGGCCTCAACTGGGAAGCCGGCGGCAAGCAGTTCACTATCAATAGCGGCAAACTGTTCTACAACGAATTCGGCCAGACGACCTACGAAGGGACGACCGCGGTTAACGACGGCAACTGGCACCACGTGGCCTGGACCATCAGCGCAAGCGACGTGCTTCGCATGTACGTCGACGGCAACCTGGAGACCTTCGCCGTCGGCGGCGCAGGCGCCGTGACATCGGCGACCATCACCAATATCGCCGACACGGCGGGCCATGAAAGCTTCATCGGCTCGTCCGGCGGCAACGGCCAGTTCTTCAACGGTGACATGGCCGAAGTTCGGATCTGGAATACGGAACTCTCGGCTAGCGACATCGCCACCTACATGAGCCCGGATTTGGGCGGTACCGTGGCCAACAGCCTGATCGGATATTACAACTTCGAGAACGTCCAAGGCCAAACGGTGCTCGACACCGGCTCCGGCACGGCGGCCAACGCGACAATTGGTAGTGGAACTGCGATTAACGGCGCGGACACGCAATTGCGCCTCGCCACCATCGACGCGCCGGACGCGCAGAAATGGGTGGTCCTCGACGGAGGCCATGAGCAGTCGGGCTTCAACACGGCGGACGATTCGGTGACGATATCGTCCGGCGGCGACGCGGTCTTGAAGAACCGGGAATTGCTGCGCTCCAAGGATGAGTTCGACCCCACGTCGACGAACCCGGTCCACCTCACCGGCCGCTTCACGCTCAATCACGACGAAGAGTTCTTCTCCATCTGGACGCGCGCCAACCCGACCGCAGACACCAGCAATTTCGGCTATCCCTCGGGCGGTATCCTGTTCCAGGTGAACGCCGGCAGTTCGCCCGAGGATATCAACATCTTCGCCAAGACCAGCACCGGCGGCTCGACGGCACTGTCGACCCAGGTTTCCCGGTTCCTGGAGTTCCAGGTCGACCGCGAATACGACTTCGAGGTCTTCGACGACGGCAGCAATCTGCGCATGACCGTGACCGACGTGGCAAACCCGGCGGTGACCGCGACGGTCACCGCGACCAGCAGCTACAACCCCGCCGACAACTTCGTGATACTGCATTCGCGCGAGGAAATCGGCTCCACGGACTACGTCACCAACCTGCACAACATCGACATCGACCAGGGCCTGGTCATGGAGGAGGGGGGAAGCCTCAGCGTCAGCCTGGATGCGCCCAGCGCCACCGGCACGCTGAGTTACGCCATCACCGGGGCGGCGGCGAACGGCACGGTGTCCAGCTTCTCATCCAGCGCCGGCACGCTGACTTACACGCCGAACTCCGGCTTCCACGGCTCGGATAAGATCACCTATTCGGTCACCGGGTCGGATGGCCGGGTTGATCTGAAGACGCTGACCATCAACGTCGATGCCGATCTCGACAATTCCGTCGCCGGCGCGCATCTGAATTTCGACGGCGCCAACGATTATGTCCGCGTCGCCCACGATTCGAGCCTCGATTTCTCCACCGGCGCCTTCACCGTCGAGGCCTGGATCAAGGGCACGGCGACGTCGGGCGAGGAGGAGATCGTCACCAAGATCGTCGATGAAGGCGGCTCCAACGGGCCGGGTTGGGCGTTGCGCACCCTCAACGGTACCACGGCCCAGTTCGTCGTTCAGGCCAGCGGCTCGTCCAATTATTCCATCGCCGCCGCCACCATCGCCCGGGGTGAATGGGTGCATTTGGTGGGTGTTCGCGACGAAACGGGCATCAAGCTTTACGTCAACGGCGTGGAAGCAGGCACGGTGACGACGACCGGCACCATCGCGCCCGACGCCAACCTGTCGAACACCAACGACGTTCTCATTGGCCGCGACAATCGCTCGTCGCCCGACCATTTCGCTGGGGCCATCGACGAGGTCCGGATCTGGAACGTTGCCCGCGACGAGGACGACATCCGCATCAACTTCGATCAGCAGTTGGCAGGCACGGAGACCGGCCTCAAGGCCTATTACCGTTTCGACGATGTGTTCGGCGGCGTCGTCCAGGACAAAACGTCGAACGACAACGACGGCACGCTGGGCAGCGCGGCGGAAGGCGACGCGGCGGAGCCGACGGTGTCGAGTTCCAACGGTAAGGTCCTGACGCTGGACGGGACCAACGATTACGTCAACCTTGGCTCCGGCGGCAGTTTTGCCACCGGGACCGGTGCTTTTACCTATGAGGCCTGGATCAAGACTGCGGAAACCTCGGGCGACCGTGAGATCGTCAGCATAACAGACGCTGACGGCGGGTTAATGTTTTTCTTCCTTCGGGGATCGACCGGTAAGTTGGGGTCCTACCACAAACAAGACAGCACGACCCCAAACTATTCCTCAACCCAAATTAATGACAATCAGTGGCATCACGTTGCCGCGGTTTACGGTGGTGCCGGTTCCGGCACCATTAAGCTTTACGTTGATGGCGTTCACGAAGCGACAACGGTCACGAATGATATATCCATTGACGCCGGCACAAGCGTCTCTATCGGTTCAACCGGCACGGCTGAATATTTCAACGGACAGATCGACGATGTGCGCATTTGGAACACAGCCCGTTCGACCGGCGATATCCAGAGCAACATGCATTCGACCCTGTCCGGCAACCAGTCCGGCGCGCTGATCGCGCACTATACCTTCGACGCGGCCAACGCCAACGATTCGGCGAACAGCAATAACGGTACGCTGACCAACGGCGCAACCACGACAGACGGAAGTCCGGACGGCGTCGGTGTCGCACCCGTCTACGGCAACATCATTGAGATCGCCGAGGGCGGCACGGCGGAGGGCCGCATGGTCACCGACGAGATGTCGGGCACCATCACCTATTCGATCCCGACCCAGCCGAGCGTCGGTTCGGTGACCATCAACAGCGCGACCGGCCTGTGGACATACAACCCGGCGCATTTCCACGGCACCGAAACGTTCACGGTCCGCGCAACAAGCGGCTCGACGACGGAGAACGAGACGGTGACGGTGAAGGTCACCGACGTGCCGCTGCCGTCGGTCAATGTCAGCGACGGCGTGGTTGCGTTCGACGGCTCTGGTGATCACGTCTACGCAAATGTCGGGACCAATACCTTCACCAACAAAATCACCATGGAGCAGTGGGTCAATCTCGGCGAAACGTCGGGCAGTGACCGGCTGTTGTCGATCATTGGCGGCAGCGGGTCGTCCTTCGAGCTGATCCATGCGTCAGGCAAATTCAATTTCTATGTCAAACACACCAACAGTTCATCGATCACCCAAATCGATTCGGGCACAACGCTGTCCACCAACACTTGGTATCATCTGGCCGCCACCTATGACGGCTCGAACGCCAACCTCTATGTCAACGGCACACTGGTCAAAACCCAGGCGCTGTCCGGCGCGTCGCTCGCCAACGTGGCTCAGGAACTGGGCGTCGGCGCGCGGCCTGGTCCGCTTGCTCCGGGAACCGGCATGGCCGATGAGGTCCGGGTCTGGGACACGGTGCGCTCGGCCGGTGAGATCAAGGCGACTTACAATGAACAGCTGACCGGATCGGAATCGGGCCTCCAGGTCTATTATAATTTCGATGATGACCCGGCCTCGAACGTGGTCGACAACAAGGGCGCGCTGGGCGCCTCGGCGGACGGCGTGCTGACCGCGGACGCCCACATCATAAACCCGCCGCCGACGGCGCTGGATTTCTCCGGCAACGATACCAGCGGAACCTACATCCAAGTCGGCCGGGGCACCGGCGACAACCTGGCCATTGCCGGCGACCTGACCGTTGAGACCTGGGTCAAGCTGGACAGCCTGACGGCCGTGCAGAACATCGTCAGCTTCTCCGACCCGAAATCGGGTGATCCGGAATCGGTGAACGATTACTATTCCCTGTGGTTTACGTCGGGCGGCGACGTCTCGTTCGGCCATGAATCGGGCGCCTCGGCGAATAACATCGACGCCACTTTCCAGACCAACTTCACCGCCGGCCAATGGATTCATCTGGCCGCCGTCCGCGACGCCACCACCAAGACTCAGACCCTTTACGTTAACGGTGAGTTGTTCGGCACCGTCGGGTATTCGGGCGATCATTCGGGCGGCGCCACGTCGGAGCTTTTTGTCGGCTCCAGCCAGCGCGGTACGCTGAACGATGATCGCATCGACGGGCAGATGTCGGATCTGCGCATCTGGAACACGGCGCGGACCGGCGACGACATTGCCGACAACTACAATCACTTCCTGGAGGGGTCGCAATCGGGCCTGGTACTGAACTATCACTTCGACGAAGGCAACGTCTCGCAGGTGACCGATTCGTCGGGCGCCCAGACCGGCGCCGATGCCACCAAGGTCATCGCCAACTACAATAACTGGAAAGACGGTGCGCCGGACGTGCTGGGCACCAAGATGACGACCCAGGAAAACGAGGCCATCACCGGCCAGATGACCAACTCCGACGTCTCCGGCACAGCCACCTATTCCGTGCAGACAGCGCCGTCATCGGGGCAGGGCAGTGTGGTCATCGATGCCTCCCGGGGTACCTGGACCTACACGCCGGAGCCGGGCTTTGACGGCACCGCGACGTTCACGCTGCGCGCCGTCGGCGCCACCTCGGGCACGGCTTTCGCCGATGACGAGACGATCACCGTCACGGTGGTCGGCGAGACAAATGATTCGGTTGATGTCCACGACGGCGTCTTCCAGGGCGACGGCACCGGCGACTATGTGCATGTGGAACACAACACGGCCCTGAATGTCGCCAACTGGACTGTGGAAAGTTGGTTCCAGACCACCGGGCACACGGCCTCGGGCGGCGCCAACTTCGGGCGGTTGATGATGAAGCCCCAGGGCACCGGCGGCAACCAGTACAGCATCTACATGTCGCAGGGGAAACTCTACCTGGCCACCAACACGGTCAGCACGAATACGATCATTTCCGACAACACCTACAACGACGGCGATTGGCACCACGCCGCCGGTGTCTACGACGGGTCCAGCCTGAAACTTTACGTCGATGGCCAATTGGTGAAGTCGGCGACGGTCACCGGCGCGCCGGCCACCGACAGTCACGATTTCTATATCGGCGGCGGCGAGGACACATCCGGCACCGGCATCACCCAGCAGTTCGACGGGCGCATCGATGAAGTGCGGGTCTGGAACGACGGCCGCACGGCGGCGGAAATTCAGGCCAATTATGACCAGCAGGTCGACGCCACGGACGCCAGCCTGATCGCCTATTACCGCTTCGACGGCGATGCCTCGTCGGGCACGGTGGCCAACCTGGCGACCAGCACGGGTGCGGTCCTGAACGGCAATTTGCGCGGCGACGCCCAGGTTATCAACACGCTCGGCCCGGCCTTGGATTTCGACGGCGCGGCGACGAAGATTTTCGTCGGCAAGGGCGCCGGCGACAATTTGCAACTCAGCACCGACCTGACCCTGGAAACCTGGGTCAAGTTTGACACGCTTTCCGGCGACAGCGATGTCTTCCGCTATGGCGGCGCCAACGGTGACGGCGATGCGGCCGAGAACATTCTCTACAAGGTCCGGGTGAACAGCAGCGGCAACATTGAATACCTGCACGAATCCGGCACCGGTTCGACCCAGGTGGATTTGACGTTTAGCGCCGGTCTGGCCACGGATACCTGGTATCACCTGGCCGTCGCCCGTGACATCTCGACGAACCAAGTGTCGCTCTATGTCGACGGCAAGCTCTTTGAAACCAAATCCTATACCGGCGCCGATCCCGCGGGTGGTACGGCGGCGGGCGCGGGGTTCACGCTGGGCAACAACATCGATCAGGATTACGTCGACGGCCAGTTGAGCGACGTGCGGATTTGGAAGACGGCCCGGACCGCCAAGGACATCGAAGATAACTACAATCAACTGCTCAGCGGCAACCAGGGCGGCGACCTGGTCCTCAACTATCAGTTCAGCGAAACCACCGACAACACGGTGGTCGATGCGTCGGGCACGCAGGCCGCCGCGACGATCACCGGCCCGGTCATTTTCGTGGATACGGGCCCCGATATCTTCGGCACGGCGGTCAATGTCCAGGAGAACGAAACCGCCCAGGGCCAGATGGTCGCCAATGATCTGATCGGCACGCCGGCGTTCAAGGTGAACGGTGAAGCCGCGACGACCGGCACCACGTCTACGTTGGATATTTCCGGCAAGGGCGACGTGACCATTGACCGCGATACGGGGGCCTGGAAGTTCACGCCGGACGCCGGGTTCTCAGGCACCGCGACGTTCAACTTGGTCGCCACGTCCGGCAGTGTCTCGGATTCAGAAGCGATCACCGTCACTGTCGCCGCCGAGACGCATGACTCGGTCGATGTCTCCGACGGCGTCCTGAACCTCGACGTCGGCTCGCTCGATTACTTCGAATCCGCCGGCACCATCGCCATCACCAACCATACCCTGGAAGGCTGGTTCCGCACGGACAAGGCGACGGGGGCCCAGCAGAACCTCATGCTGGTCGGCAAGTATGGGCAGGCCGCGACAACGGAAGCCTTCATGGACAGCTCGACCGGCCACTTCCGGGTGCGGCTGCACGCTGGCCAAAAAGATTATCGGGGTTCCATCGATATCAACGACGGCCAATGGCACCATCTCGCCTATTCCTTCGACGCGACGACGCAGGAGTTGAAGCTGTTCGTTGATGGCGTTGAGGATCTGGCGGTCACCAAGTCAACGAATAATTCGGTCACCTTCAACACCACCGACAAGGTTTATCTCGGTCACAGCTCCCGCTTTAACGGCGAAGTGGATGAGTTCCGCGTCTGGAACGATGTCCGCACGGAAGCTGAGATCAAGGCCAACATGGATCAGCAGGTGCCCGGCGGCGAAGCCGGATTGCAGGCCTACTACCGCTTTGACGACGACGGCTCGGAGACGGCGGTGACCAACCATGCCACGGCCACCGGTGCCGCCATGAACGGCATCATCCAGGGCGGCGGCGAGATTCTCAACCTGCCGACCAAGGCCCTGGACTTCAACGGCTCGACCACCTTGATCGACGCCGGCAAAGGGGCGTCGAACAACCTGAAAATCTCGACCGACACGACAGCCGAGACCTGGGTCAATTTCGACACGGTGTCCGGCATCCAGAATCTGGTCCGCTTCGGCGGCACCGGCTCGACCAGCGGCGACGTCACCGACCAAAACGTCCAGTTCCGCATGTATATGAACGGCAACGATCTGGTCTACCGCCACGAGACCGGCAACGGCACCAAGGTTGATCTCACTTTCACCACCAATCTCGTCGCCGGCCAGTGGTATCACCTGGCCGTCAGCCGCGATGTCTCGGCGAAGGCCGTGTCGTTGTACGTCAACGGCGAGCTGTTCGGGACCAAGACCTATACGTTGGGCGATCCGACCGGCGGCACGGCGACCGAGGCGGGGTTGACGGTCGGTGCCGATCAGGCCGGGTCCAGCTTCGTCAACGGCCAGATGTCGGATGTGCGGGTTTGGAGCACGGCGCGCACGGCGAAGGACATCCAAGACAACTACAATCACCTGCTGACCGGTAACCAGGGCGGCAGTCTGGTCTTGAACTATCAGTTCGATGAGACCACGGATGAGGTGGTCGTCGATAGCTCCGGCACGCAAGCCAACGCGGCGATTACCGGTGCGGTCAAATATGTGGAGACGACACCCGACATCTTCGACACGTCGATCACTGTGCAGGAAAACGAGAACGCCTCGGGACAGATGGTTGGCTCGGACGTTTACGGGACGCCGGTCTACACCATCGCGAACGAAACAACGACGACGGCGACGACCTCGACCCTGGCGATTTCCGGCAAGGGCACGGTCAACATCGACAAGGATACCGGCGCCTGGACTTTCGTTCCGGACGCCGGATATTCGGGCACGGCGGCGTTCTCATTGGTCGCCACGGCCGGCGGCGTATCGGACACGGAAGCGATCACCGTCACCATCAACGCGGAAACGCACGCGTCGGTTGATGTCTCCGACGGCGTCCTGCAGAGTACCGCCACCGGCGCCAATCACGTTGAGTCCGCGGGCACCATCGCGCTGACCAATCACACCCTGGAAGGCTGGTTCCGCACCGACATAGCAAACACGCAGCAGCAACTGATGAGCGTCGGTAAGTACGCTCAGAACGGCACGACGGAAGCCTTCCTCAACGGGAGCAGCGGCGAATTCAGGGTCTGGGTCAGGACCGCCGCCGGCAAGAAGGATTACAAAACGACCATCCAGATTGACGACGGCCAGTGGCATCACCTGGCTTATTCCTTCGACGCGACGACGCAGGAGCTGAAATTATACGTCGATGGCGTCGAGCAATTGAACGTCACCAAGACGACGGACAATTCGATCACGTTTAGCACCACCGAGACCGTCTATGTGAGCAACAACGGCCCAAGATTCCAGGGCGAGGCCGACGATATTCGTGTCTGGAACGACGTCCGCACGGCGGCCGAGATCAAGGCCAACATGGACCAGCAGGTACCCGGCAATGAAGCCGGCCTTCAGGTCTATTACCGCTTCGACGAAGACAGTTCAGATACGGCGGTGACCAACCACGCGACGGCGACGGGTGCGGCCATGAACGGCACCATCAACAGCGGCGCCGCGATCATCAACCTGCCGGGCAAGGCGCTGGACTTCAACGGTTCGACGACCTTGATCAATGCCGGCAAGGGGGCCAGCGATAACCTAAAACTCTCCCAGGACGCCACGGTCGAGACATGGGTTAAATTGGACACTGTATCAGGAACGCAGACCCTGGTGCGCTACGGCGGCACGGGGACCACGGCCCAAGACCAGAATATCCAATTCATTATGTATATGAGCGGCAACGATGTGCTGTACCGCCACGAGAGCGCCACGGGCACCACATCGACGCTGACGTTTGCGACGAATTTCACCGCGGGCAGTTGGCATCATCTGGCCATGACGCGCGATCTGTCGGCGAAGACCGTGTCGCTGTATGTGGATGGCGAACTGTTCCAAGCCCAGACCTACACCGGCGCCAATCCGGATGGTGGCACGGCGACGGAGGCCGCGCTCACGGTCGGGGCCATGCCGACCGCGGACAATCGGCTGAACGGTGAGTTGGCGGATGTGCGGGTCTGGAACACGGTCCGCACGGCCAAGGACATCGCCGACAATTACAATCACCTGTTGACCGGCAACCAGGGCGGCAGCCTGCTCCTCAACTATCAATTCGATGAGACCACGGATGAGGTGGTCGTCGATAGCTCCGGCACGCAGGCCAACGCGGCGATTACCGGTGCGGTCAAATATGTGGACACGACGCCCGACATCTTCGGCACGTCGATCACCGTGCAGGAGAACGAGAACGCGTCCGGGCAGATGACCGGATCGGACGTTTACGGCACGCCGGTTTATACGGTGTCGGGCGAGACCACGACGACGGCGACGACCTCGACCCTGGCGATTTCCGGCAAGGGCACGGTCAACATCGACAAGGATACCGGCGCCTGGACCTTCGTTCCGGACGCCGGATATTCGGGCACGGCGGCATTCTCATTGGTCGCCACGGCGGGCGGGGTATCGGACACGGAAGCGATCACCGTCACCATCAACGCGGAAACGCATGACTCGGTCGATGTCTCCGACGGCGTCCTGCAGAGCACCGCCACCGGCGCCAATCACGTCGAGTCCGCCGGCACCATCTCGCTGACCAATCACACCCTGGAAGGCTGGTTCCGCACGGACAAGGCGAACGCGCAGCAGCAACTGATGAGCGTCGGTAAGTACGCTCAGGTCGGGACGACGGAAGCCTTCCTCAACGGTAGCGACGGCGTGTTCAGGGTATGGGTCAGAACCGCCGGCGGTGTGAAGGATTACAAAACGACCATCCAGGTTGACGACGGTCAATGGCATCACCTGGCTTATTCCTTCGATGCGACGTCGCAGGAGCTGAAATTATACGTCGACGGTGTCGAGCAATTGGACGTCACCAAATCGACGGACACTTCGATCACCTTCTCGACCACCGAGACCGTCTATGTGAGTAACAACGGCCCGAGATTCCAGGGCGAGGCCGACGATATCCGCGTCTGGAACGACGTCCGCACGGCGGCCGAGATCAAGGCCAACATGGACCAGCAGGTGCCCGGCGGCGAGGCCGGCCTTCAGGTCTATTACCGCTTCGACGATGACGGTTCAGATACGGCGGTGACCAACCACGCGACGGCCACCGGTGCGGCCATGAACGGCACCATCAACAGCGGCGCCGAGATCATCAACCTGCCGACCAAGGCGCTGGAATTCGATGCTTCGACGACCAGCATCGACGCCGGCAAAGGGACTGGCAACAATCTGCAGAATACCGGCGATTTGACCCTGGAGGCCTGGGCCAAGTTCGACACGTTCACCATTGATCGGGTGTTATTCGGTTACGGCGATACCAACACCAACACCTCGGGCACCAATGTTCTTTACCGGTTCTACGTCCAGACGGACGGCGACGTCACCTATATGCATGAAGACGGTGCCGGTTCCAATTTCATCGCTAGATTCGATACCAATCTCGTCACCGGCCAATGGTATCACCTGAGTTTGTCGCGGGACGTTTCGGCGAAGACCGTGACGCTGTACATCAATGGCGAGGCTTTCGGCACCCAGACCTTTACCACGGGACCAGACGGCGGCACCGACGCGGCGGCCAAGCTGTACGTCGGTGCGGAGGACGGGAACCAGAACCCCATGGACGGCCAGATCGCCGATGCGCGGATCTGGAACACGGCCCGCACGGCCAAGGACGTCGCCGACAACTACAATCACCTGCTGACCGGTAATCAGGGCGGCAGCCTGATCCTCAACTATCAGTTCGATGAGAACACCGATGAAGTCGTCGTCGATAGCTCCGGCACGCAGGCCAACGCGGCGATCACCGGCGCCATCAAATACATCGACACAACGCCCGATATCTTCGGCACGTCGATCACCGTTCAGGAGAACGAGAACGCGTCGGGGCAGATGGTCGGCTCGGATGTGTACGGCACGCCGGTTTATACAGTATCGGGCGAGACCACGACGACGGCAACGACCTCGACGCTGGCGATTTCCGGCAAGGGCACGGTCAACATCGACAAGGATACGGGTGCCTGGACCTTCGTTCCGGACGCCGGATATTCGGGCACGGCGGCATTCTCATTGGTCGCCACGGCCGGCGGTGTCTCGGACACGGAAGCGATCACTGTTACTATCGAGGCCGAGACGCATGATTCCGTCGATGTCTCGGACGGTGTTCTTCGCTTCGACGGCGTCAATGACTATTTCGAATCCGCCGGCACGATCACGATCGCCAACAACCACTCCCTGGAAGGCTGGTTCCGCTCCGATGGGTCAAGCTCTCAGGACAACCTGATGGGTGTCGGCAATTATTCGCAATCGACCACGACCGAAGCTTTCATTCTCAGTTCCAGTGGCAAAGTCCGGGTGGCCGTCCGCGGCACGGGCGGCTCGCGGCAATATGATTCCTCGATCAATGTGGCGGACGGCCAATGGCACCATATCGCCTATACCTTCGACGACGCGACGGACACCGTGAAGATCTACATCGACGGCGTCGAAGATCTGGCGAAGACCGCGGTGTCGACCAATACGATCACCTTCAACACCACCGACAAGGTCTATATGAGTGATAGCTCGCGCTTTGACGGAGAAGCCGACGAGGTGCGGGTCTGGAACGACGTGCGTACGGCGGCCGAGATCAAGGCCAATATGGACCAGCAGTTGGGCGGCGGCGAGGCCGGCCTGCAAGCCTACTACCGCTTCGACGACGATGGCTCCGATACGGCGGTGACCAACCATGCGACGGCGACGGGTGCGGCCATGAACGGTATCATCCGCAGCGGCGCCGAGATCATCAACCTGCCGACCCAGGCGTTGGATTTAGACGGCTCGACTACCTATATCGACGCCGGTAAGGGGGCCGGTAATAATTTACAGATCACCGGCGATTTGACGCTGGAGACCTGGGCCAAGATTGACACTCACTCAGGTGGCTCCGGGCTGTTCAGATTTGGCGTTTACAGCGGCACGACCGCGACGAACGCGCTTTACGAAATGTATGTCGACACTGGTGGTGACGTCCGTTATTTCCACGAGGACGGAGCCGGGGGTGATATTTCTAACACCTTTAATACCAATCTCGTGGTTGGTCAGTGGTACCATCTGGCTATTTCACGCGACGTTTCGGCTAAGGTCGTCACGCTTTATATCAACGCCGAGGCTTTTGAGACCTGGACCTATACAGGCAATAGTCCCGGTGGCGGCACCGACGCAGCAGCCAAACTGTTTGTCGGCACCGGCAGTCCGACCGGAAATTGGGTCAACGGTCAAATGGCCGATGCAAGGGTCTGGACTACGGCGCGCACGGCCAAGGACATCGCCGACAACTACAACCACCTGCTGACCGGTAATCAGGGCGGCGATCTGGTTCTCAACTATCAGTTCGATGAGAACATCGATGAAGTCGTCGTCGATAGCTCCGGCACGCAGGCCAACGCGGCGATCACCGGTGCGATCAAGTATGTCGACACGACGCCGGACATCTTCGGCACGTCGATCACCGTCCAGGAGAATGAGAACGCGTCCGGGCAGATGGTCGGCTCGGATGTCTACGGCACGCCGGTTTATACGGTGTCAGGCGAGACAACGACAACGGCGACGACCTCGACGCTGGCGATCTCCGGCAAGGGCACGGTCAACATCGACAAGGATACGGGTGCCTGGACCTTCGTGCCGGACGCCGGATATTCGGGCACGGCGGCGTTCTCCCTGGTCGCCACGGCGGGCGGCGTGTCGGACACGGAAGCGATCACCGTCACCATCAATGCGGAAACGCACGATTCAGTCGATGTATCAAACGGCGTGCTGAGCCTCGACGACGTCGACGACTTGGTCCAGTCGGCGGGCAATATCACCCTGAGCAACCACAGTCTGGAGGGTTGGTTCAGGACCACGGATACGGCCGGCCTTATGATGTACGTCGGCGATCCGGCCGGAACCACGACGTACTCATATGCAGGTTTGTCCAGCGGCAAGATGAATGTGAACATCAAGGGGCCCACTTCTATCAAAAGCTACTCTACCTCGACCATCATCAACGATGACGCCTGGCATCACCTCGCCTATACCTATGACGCAACGACCGAGGACCTCCAACTTTATGTCGATGGAGTCCTAGACACTTCGGTGACCAAATCCTCTGACAATGCCGTCGGCACACTGTCGCTCAACTACCCGCTGAAGATCAGTTATGCGTCCTCGCGGCTCAAAGGCGAGGCCGATGAGGTGCGGGTCTGGAACGACGTCCGCACGGAAGCCGAGATCAAGGCCAACTATGATCAGCAACTGGGCGGGGGCGAAGCCGGATTGCAGGTCTACTATAACTTCGACGGCGACGGCTCCGAGACCACCGTCACCAACCACGCCACCGCCACCGGCTCGGCGTTGGACGGCACCATCCGGAACGGCGGTGAGATATTCAACCTGCCGACCAAGGCGTTGGAATTCGATGCTTCGACGACCAGCATCGACGCTGGCAAGGGGACTGGCAACAATCTGCAGAATACCGGCGATTTGACCCTGGAGACCTGGGCCAAGTTCGACACGTTCACCATTGATCGGGTGTTATTCGGTTACGGCGATACCAACACCAACACCTCGGGCACCAATGTTCTTTACCGGTTCTACGTCCAGACGGACGGCGACGTCACCTATATGCATGAAAACGGTGCCGGTACGGATGTCATCGCCCGCTTCAATACCAATCTGGTCACCGGCCAATGGTATCACCTGAGTTTGTCGCGGGACGTTTCGGCGAAGACCGTGACGCTGTACATCAATGGCGAGGCTTTCGGCACCCAGACCTTTACCACGGGACCGGACGGCGGCACCGACGCGGCGGCCAAGATGTACGTCGGCGCGGAGGACGGGAACCAGAACCCCATGGACGGCCAGATGGCCGACGCGCGGATCTGGAACACGGCCCGCACGGCCAAGGACGTCGCCGATAATTACAATCACCTGCTGACCGGTAATCAGGGCGGCAGTTTGATCTTGAACTATCAGTTCGATGAGAACACGGACGAAGTCGTCGTCGATAGCTCCGGCACGCAGGCGAACGCAGCGATTACCGGTGCGATCAAGTATGTCGACACGACGCCGGACATCTTCGGCACGTCGATCACCGTCCAGGAGAATGAGAACGCCTCGGGCCAGATGGTCGGCTCGGACGTGTACGGCACGCCGGTCTATACGGTGTCGGGCGAGACCACGACGACGGCGACGACCTCGACGCTGGCGATCTCCGGCAAGGGCACGGTCAACATCGACAAGGATACGGGTGCCTGGACCTTTGTGCCGGACGCCGGATATTCGGGCACGGCGGCGTTCTCATTGGTCGCCACGGCCGGCGGGGTTGCTGATACGGAAGCCGTGACCGTCACCATCAATGCCGAAACGCATGCCTCGGTCGACGTCCACGACGGCGCCATCCAGTTTGACGGCACCGGCGATTATGTGGACCTGGGCGCGCCCTCGGCGCTGGCCTTCGGTGCCGGCACCTTCACCGTCGAAGGCTGGATTCAGACCGGCTTCACCAGCGCGTCGCGGCTCGATATTCTGGGTCTGGGCAGTACGGGCGCCGCCAACCAGGGCGCCTATCTTTTTGTCGAAGGTAACAAGCTGAATTTCGACAGCTTCGGCAGCGCCGACGTGGAAAGTACGACGCTGATCCACGACCAGCAATGGCACCACATCGCCGTTACCCGCAACGGCACCGCCATTAAGGTTTATGTGGACGGCGTCCTGGAGACCACTGGCGCGCTGACCTTCACCGTGCCGCAAGGCCCGAGCTACCTGAGCGGGCCAAGCACGCCGTTCGACGGCATGATGGACGACTTCCGTATCTGGAACACGGAGCGCACGGAAGCCCAGATCAAGTCGGGCATGGACCAACAGTTGACCGGCGACCAGGGCGGCGCACTGGTTGCCCATTACGACTTCGACGACGATGCCGCCGGCTTCGTCATCAAGGACAGCGCCGGTACGGCGCAGGACGGTGCCCTGGTCGGCGATGCGCAGATCATCAACATTCTGGGCAAGGCGCTGGATCTCGATGGTTCAGGCGATTACGTCACGGGGTCGGCGGCGCTCGGGAATTCCGCCAATATTACCATTGAGACCTGGTTCAAACTGGACGCGTCAACCCAGTGGGATCGGATTTTTGAGTTTGGCGACGGACTGGCCTCGGCGCCGCAGGATTACATGTACCTGACCCCGAAAGGTGGCGCGAACACCCTGGAACTGGGCATTTCCACCGGCGGCGCCGGGAGCGAACAAGTGGTGCGCGGCCCGGCCCTCAACACCGGCCAATGGTATCACGTGGCGGTGAGCATTGATGGGGCGGCCGATACGGGCAAGATTTACCTGAACGGTGAACTGGTCGCCACCAATACGGCGATGACTTTGGATCCGAGCCAGATAACGACGAGTTCCGCGTTTATCGGCCGGTCCAACTACACCGGCTCGCCAGCCTATTTAGATGGCCAGATCGGGGAGTTCCGGGTTTGGAACACGGTGCGTAGCGATGAAGACATCGCCGACAACTACAACCACACCCTGACCGGCAACCAGGGCGGCGCCATGATCGCCAATTACACCTTCGATGAGATTGACGGCGGTACGCAAATCCTCGACTTTTCGGGCACCCAAAGTGGCGCGGCCATCAGCGGCGACCCGAAGATCACCGACACGGCGCCGGATATCTTCGGCACCAAGATCAGCGTCCAGGAGAACGAGAACGCATCCGGACAAATGGTCGGATCGGACGTCTACGGCACCCCGGTCTACAAAGTCCTGGACGGCGCTAGCGCGGCGCAGGCCAGTTATACCCAATCGGGCAAGGGCACGGTGAGCATTGATGCCGACACGGGTGCGTGGACCTTCGTGCCGGTGGCCGGATTTTCGGGCGATGCCACGTTCACGCTCAGGGCTTCGGCGAACAGCGTCAACGACGACGAGGTTGTCACCTTCACCGTGGTCGATAACGCTCAAGCGTCGGTCAACGTTCACAACGGCGCCATTCAGTTCGACGGCACCGGCGATCAGATCACCTTCGCCAACAACGCCGACAGCCTGGATGTGGGCGCGGCGGGCACCATTGAGATGTGGGTCGCGCCGGAGATCTGGAACGACGGATCGACGATCAATCAGAACCTGCTGTCCATCGGCAAATCAAGTACCACAAACGGTGCGATTTATCTCTCCAACCATGGCAGCGTTGGTCTGCATTTCCGTTACGGCGGCGACAACGAACCCGGCGACGTCGACAAATTCCTCAACTATCAGGGCAGCGACAACTTCGACAACGGCTCTTGGCATCACGTCGCCGCCAGTTGGGAACAGATCAACAGCGTCACCCACCTGAAGCTTTATGTGGACGGCAAACTGCAGGATACGGACACGACAACGCTGTCGATCACAGACGCGGCACCCAATTGGGTCATCGGCGACGCCAACGCCCAGCGCTACCAGGGCGCCGCCGATGAGGTCCGCATTTGGAACGTCGCCCGCACGGCCGAACAGATTGCCGACAATTTCGACAACCAAGTGGCGACCAACGCGACGGGGCTTAAGGGTTATTACCGCTTCGACGATACGTCGGAGGCCGGCAAGGTCCAGGACCTGACATCCAACAACAACGACGGCACGATCTCCGGCGCGTCGCAGATCAATACGCTCGGCAACGCGCTCGCGTTGGATGGCACCGGCGATTATGTCGAGGTCGCCCATGTGGCGTCGCTGAACCCGGCGCACTGGACCATTGAGTCCTGGTTCCAGACCACCGCGCACGGGGGATCGACGTCCAACGACATGGGCCGCTTGATTGCGAAAGGCATTGACGCCAACACCAACGGCTATTCGCTGGCCCTGCTAGCCGGCAAGGTCCGTGTCGATACCAACGGCCTGAGCACGAACGCCATTGTATCAGGCAATTCCTACAACGACGGCCAGTGGCATCACGCGGCGAGTAGCTATGACGGCAATACCCTGAAACTCTTCATTGATGGCGAATTGATCGGCTCGGCGGCGGTCACGGGGACGCCGACACTCAATTCCAACAACCTCAACATTGGCCGTTATCAGGAAAATGCCAGCACGCCCTATCAGCACTTCAACGGCAAAATCGATGATGTGCGCATTTGGAACACCGGGCGCACGGATGCGGAGATCAAGGAGAACTACAATCAGTCTCTGAGCGGCAATCAGGGCGGCGACCTGATCCTCAACTATACCTTTGACGAAATCGTCAACGGTACCCAGATGATCGATCAGTCCGGCACCCAAGCGGCGGGAACCGTTGGCGGCAATCCGACAATTGCCGACACCGCGCCGGATGTTTTCGGCGCGGCGCTGAATATCCAGGAAGGCGAGACAGCATCGGGGCAGATGGTCGGCACGGACCTTTCCGGCACGGTGACATTCTCGGCGTCCGGTGCCGGGGCGGCGTCAAACGGGCTGGTCACGGCGGCCGGCAATGCCGGCGGCAGTGTCACCATCGACCAGACGTCGGGGGCCTGGACCTATACGCCGGCGACGAATTTCTTTGGCACCGAAACTTTCACCCTGACGGCGGCGGCGGGCGGCGTCACTGACTCAGAGACCATCACCGTGACGGTGAATTCGGAAACCACGGCTTCGGTCAACGTCGCCGACGGTCATGTGGTATTGGACGGCACCAATGACATCGTCAACTTGCCCGACACCATCCTCAACAACAGTCAGGGCACGGTGACGGCGAAGTTCAACCTGGCGTCGGACGCCAGCGGTGTCGGTTATGTCTTCGGCAACAAGGATACGTCCGGTGAACGGGTCTATATTTATACGGAGAAGGTCGGCGCCGACTGGCATGTGAAAGCGGTGCTGGATGATCTGGCCGACGTGGTTGACGGCGGCATCATCGAACCGGGCGAATGGGTCGACACGGCCCTGGTCTGGCGTACCGACGGCACCGGTGAGTTCTACGTCAACGGCAATTCCATGGGCACCTATTCGGGCCTCAGTTTCACCACGGCCATGAAGGCCGGGGTCAATGTCGGGTCTTACAACGACGGCGCCAACAGCTTCTTCAAGGGCCAGGTTGATGAGGTCAGTGTGTGGAGCGTGTCGCGCACCGCCGAGCAAATCCGCGACACCCACGATACCCAACTGGCCGGCACGGAAACCGGCCTGACGGCCTACTACCGCTTCGACGACGATCCGAATTCGACCACGGCCACCGATTCCGCCGGCAGCAACGACGGCACCCTGATCAACGGCGCGGCGATATCCAACGTCGCCGGCAAGGCGCTCAGTTTCGCCGGATCGGGCTCGGTGACGCTGGCCTCAAATTCGGACTTCTTCACCGGCACGGGCGATTTCTCCTATGAAGCCTGGATCAAGATGCCGAACGCCGGGACCACGTCCTCAAACCACTACATCTTCGCCGCCGGCACCAACTCGGGCACCAACGCCGGTTTGTTCTTCGTCACCAACGGTAAGCTGGCGCTGCACAACTCCAATTCGGGCGGGGTCACCGGTTCGACTTTCGTCAACGATGGCAAGTGGCACCACGTCACGGCGACGCACACGGGTGGCACCATCAAGCTTTATGTGGATGGCAAGGCCGAAACGGTGACCACCCAGAACACGCCGGGGTTCAACATCACGTCTGGTGCGGCGACCATCGGCACCAGCCCCTTCGGCCAGCAGATGAACGGCGAGATCGCCGACGTGCGCATCTGGAAAGACGTCCGCACGCTGGACGAAATCAAGACCAACTACCAAACCCAATTGACTGGTGATGAGCCCGACCTGACAGCCTATTACACATTCGATGAAGCATCCGGCACGGCCCTGGATCACACGGGCAATGGCCACACGGGCACCATCGCCACGGCAACGCGCGTTGTTTCCACCGCCCCCGTGGAAGGCCCGACGGTGCTCGGCAATGCTATCGATACGACCGAGGGCAAGGCTGTATCGGGGACCTTCGTCGCTAACGACGTGACCACGGGGACGACGACCTACACGGTCAACAATTCGACCAACGCCAACGGTACCGTGACCATCGACGCCAACGGCCAATGGACCTACACGCCGACGGCCAGCTTCGCGGGCACGGCCAGCTTCGTGCTGCGCGCCTCGGACGGCACCCGCAATGACGACGAAACCATCACCGTCACCGTGCGCCCCGACGACCGGGTCAACGTCGCCGACGGTATCCTGCGCCTGGACGGCACTGGCGATTACGCCCAGATCGCCGCCCATGCGGACTTGAACCTGACCAACAACTTCACCCTGGAAGCCTGGATCTACACTGACAAGACGACGGGCTATCAAACCATCGTCACCAACGACAACGTCGGCAGCGACACCCCCGGCGGCTACGTGTTCTCGGTCGTCAACGGCACGGACCTCGATTACGAGACCAACAATGCCGGCGGCTCGGTGCGGGTCTCCAACGTGATGACCGCGGGCGAGTGGCACCACGTGGCGGTCAGTTTCGACAACGCCGCCTCGCCGAAAGCCACCTTCTATGTCGACGGCGAGAGCGCCGGCACCGGCAATCACACCGCACCCTCGGCGACCGGCACCAACGTGTTGATCGGCCGCCGGGGCGCCGCCAACGACACCGACTTCGACGGCATGATCGACGACGTGCGCATCTGGAACACGACGCGCACGGCGACGGAAATCGAGCTGTATCACGACCAGCAACTGGGCGGATCGGAAACCGGTCTGGTCGCCAATTGGCAGTTCAACGATGACGATGGCGGCACGACGGTTGCCGACAGTGCCGGCACGGCCCAGAACGGAACCCTGACCAATAATGCGGCAATTGTGAATGTGCCGCAGCGCTCCCTGAAGTTCGACGGCACGGATGACTATGTGGAGATCACCCACGACGCGGCGCTCAATCCGACGACCTGGACCATCGAGACCTGGTTCAAGACGGATGCTCACGCCGGCAACACGGTCGGGCGGTTGATTTCCAAGGCCGCCGCGTCGGACACCAACGGCTATACCCTTCTTGTCTACCAGGGCAAATTGTGGTTCTCGACGAACACCGGCATCAGTTCCCCGGTCGACCTGATTTCGACGGAGACGACCTTCAGCGACGGGCTGTGGCATCACGGGGCGGTGACCTACGACGGCAACCACATCAAGCTGTTCGCCGACGGCCAGCTGATTGCATCGAAGGCGATCACCGGAACGCCGACGGTCGGCACCAACAATCTGACTATCGGCGCCTTCAAGCTGAACGGCGGTTCCGCCCTGCAGGGTTTGACCGGCGAGATGGCCGACGTGCGCCTCTGGAACACGGCCCGCACGGACGCCGAGATCGCCGACAATTTCAACCAGACCCTGGTCGGCGACCAGGGCGGCAAGCTGGTGGCGCATTACACCTTCGACGAAAGGTCGGGCACCGCGGTGGACAACGCCGCCGGCACCGGCCACAACGGCACCATCACCGGTGCGACCTATGTGGACACGGTGCCCGACGTCTTCGGCAACAGCCTGACGATCCAGGAGAACGAGACGGTATCGGGCATGTTCGAGGCGGCGGCGGCGAGCTTCTCCGTGCAGACGGCGGCCTCCAACGGCACGGTGACCTTGGACACGGCGACGGGGCATTGGACCTATGTGCCCAACAGTAATTTTTACGGCACCGATACCTTTACCCTGCAAACCGCCGGCGGCCAGCAAGAGGCCATGACCGTCACCGTCAATCAGGTCGACAACAAATCGGTCGGCATCAACGACGGGGCGATGATCTTCGACGGCACGTCCGATTACGTGGACCTGGGCACCGCCTCGCAACTGGGCGCGCTGACGTCCAACTTCTCCGTCGAGGCCTGGATCAATCCGACCGATTTCTCCACCGTTGGACGGATCATCGGCGCCGAGCGGATCAACGCCAACAACGGCTGGAGCTTCGGTGTCGATACCAATGGCAAGATCGTCTTCACCAACAACGGCGTCCTAGCCTACGCCACAGACCACACGTTGACGGCCGGTGAGATGGTGCACGTGGCGGCGACCATGCAGACCACGTCGGGGACCAATAACACGGTGTCGTTCTATGTGAACGGCAATCTGGTTGACACGGTCACCCACACGGCCATCGGTATCGCCAACCACGCCAGCGATGGTTTCTTGCTGGGGGCGTCGACGGCCGATGGCGTGGCGACGACGGAGGAACACTTCGACGGCATCATGGACGATGTGCGGGTCTGGAACGACGTCCGCACCCACACCGAAATCCGCGACAATTACCAAAGTCAGGTCAGCAGTTCGGAAACCGGCCTGATCGGCAATTGGACCTTCGACGACGAACAATCGGCCACGGTGGTTCAGGACCGCACGTCCAACAACAACGACGGCACGATCCTGTCGACCATCGGCACGCGCAAGGTGATGGACGTTGATTTCCCTGACAGTGACTCCGATGCGACGGGCATGGGTGCCGCCGATTTCGAAGGCTTCCCTTCGACAAAGATTACCGTTGAAATGTGGATCAACCCGGATGCCTTGTCGACCAGCAGTGATGCCCTGTTCTCCTATGCCGTGCCGGGGAGTGATAACGAGTTTGGTATCTACCTTGCCAATGACGGCACGTTCAGTATCCAGATTGATGGCAGCAACGCTGACATCGCCAACGGCACCATCACAACCGGCGCCTGGCAGCACATCGCCGTCACATGGGACGCCGCCGGCGGCGCCAACAACGCCATTGTCTACAAAAACGGCGTGGAGACGGCGAAAGGCACCGTCGCCGGCACCACCATCGCCGACGGCGGCACAGTCTGGCTGGGCAGTGATCAAGACAGTGTCGGCGGCGGCTTCCAGATCGCCAATGCCTACAACGGCAAGATGGCCGAAGTGCGGGTTTGGGATAAGGTCCGCACCGCCAGTGAAATCAATGCCGACTATGACCGCGAACTGAGCGGTTCGGAAACCAACCTCAAGGCCTATTGGAAACTCGACGAAGCCTCCGGCACGCGGGCGCTTGACAGCGTCGGCGGTAACGACGGCGCCTATCAAACCCTGAAGACGACACACGTTGACGCAACCCCGTCGTTTGCCGGCACCAACGACGGCCGTGTCGTTGACAACCTGCAATCAGCCCTCAAGCTTGATGGGACCAACGATTACCTGGACATCGGCCCGGCCGGCGATCTGGCCACGGGCAACGGCGCGTTCACCTACGAAACCTGGGTCCGCCTGGACAGCACCGGCAGCCGCCAAGACATCATTTCGATCGGCAACCGGGCAACCAACGAAAGCACCTTCCTGCATACCCATAACGATGGTTCGGGCAAGCTGGTGTTCGATAATTACACCGTCAAGGGCGTGTCCGGTTCGACCGTCATTCAGGACGGACAATGGCACCACGTGGCCGCCGTCTATGACGGCGCGGGAACGGTTAAGATCTATGTCGACGGCAAGGTTGAAGCCATCGACAACGGTTACAACATGAACATTTCCGGCACCACGGCCTACGTCGGGCTGAACAATTCGGGGTCGGGGGGTGAGCTGAACGGCGCGGTCGGCGATCTGCGGTTCTGGAACGTCGCCCGGACGGATGCGGAAATCGCCGACACCTACAATCAACCCCTCCGCGGCAATGAAACCGGCCTCATTCGCAACTACACCTTCGACGAGGTGGTCAGCACCAACAAGATCGACGATAACGCCGGTACCAACGCGCAAGGCACGTTGGTCAACGGCGCAACCCGTGTCGATCTTTCCGCCGACATTTACGGCAACACGCTGACCGTGCAGGAAAACGAAACGGCCCAGGGTCAAATGCTTGCCAACGATGTGGTCGGCACGGCCACCTACACGGTGCAGACGGCGGCCAATCAGGGCGGCACGGTGACCATCGATACCTCGGGCAACTGGACTTATACGCCGAAGGCCAATTTCAACGGCACGGAAACCTTTACCCTGCGCGCGTCGGACGGCACCCGGAATGACGATGAGCAGATCACCGTCACGGTCAATGCCGTCGATCAGAAATCCGTCGATGTATCCTCCAGCGTTCTCGCCGTTGACGGCACCAACGATTACGCCCAGGTCGCCAAGGCAGCGACCACGGCGCTCGACAACATCACTCTGGAGGCCTGGATCAACTGGGACGGCAGCAACCCGACCCAGAACAATGCCGTCGTCAGTCTTGGAACGCCGTCCGCCAATGGTGTTTGGTTCGGCGGTACGCCAAGCGGTGGGGCGCTGAAACTCGGCGCCAGTTTGGGGGGCTCGGGCAGTATCGTCACTGACTATGCCCTGGTCGCCGGCAAGCCGACCCATATCGCCCTGGCCCGCGAGGACGGGACGTGGAAGTTCTATGTCGACGGTGACCTGCTGCCTATCACGACCACGTCCGGCTCGGGCAGCGCCACCAAGGCCCCGGTGGCGCCCTCGTCGTTTACCACCATCGGTCACAGCGGGCACACCAGCGCCGAGAACTTCGCCGGTCAGATCGATGAGGTCCGCATCTGGGAGGATGGCCGCACGGCCGAGGAAATTCGCGCCGGCATGGACCAGCAGATGACCGGCGCCGAGCCCAACCTGGCCGGCTACTGGCGCTTCGACGACGACACACTCGGCACCGCCGCCCGCGATTATTCGGGCAATGGCCTCGACCTGACGCTGACGGGCGGCGCGGCCATTTCCGACACCGTTGGCAAGGCGCTCAGCTTCGCCGCCGGCTCGGATGCCGTCAACCTGGGTGCGTCCGGGACCATGGCCACGGGGTCCGGCAACTTCACCTATGAGGCCTGGATCAAGGTCGCGGCGACCAACGGCACCAATCAGGTGATCTATTCCGTCGGCAATGTCGCGTCCGGCGATCAGGCGGCGTTTTTCGTCGTCAATTCGGCGGGCAAGCTGCAATTGGGTGAGAGCGTCGGCACGGCGACGCAAAGCACAAACGTCGTCACCGACAATCTGTGGCACCACGTCGCCGCCGTGCGCTCGGGCACCACCACGACACTCTATGTGGACGGCGTCGCCAACGGTACGGGCAGCTTCGATGCGGCGATCACCGGCGGCAACGCCTACATCGGTGCCAGCGGATTCAGCCCGACGCAATCCATGAACGGTCAAATCGCCGATGTGCGCATCTGGAACGCGGCCCGCAGCGCCGACGACATCAAGGAAAACTACCAGTCACCGCTGACCGGCGGCGAGGCCAATCTGCTCGGCTACTACACCTTCGACGAGGCCTCGACGACGGCCGTCAACAACATCGCCGGCAGTGTCAACAATGGCACCATCACCGGCGCCAGCAAGGTCGCTTCAACAGCCCCCATCGAGGGACCGGCGGTCATCGGCACGGTGATCGAAACGGTCGAGGCAACGGCGGTCTCGGGCGTCATGGTCGCCAACGACATGATCTCGTCCGTGGCCACAACCTATTCCATCGCCGACCAAAGCGGCGCTAACGGTACCGTCACCATTGCTGCCAACGGCCAATGGACCTACACACCGAGCGCCAATTTTATCGGCACCGGATCGTTCATCCTGCGCGCCACCGACGGCACCCGCACGGACAACGAAACCATCAACGTCACGGTCAAATCCGACGATATCGTCAACGTTTCCGATGGGGCGCTGCAGTTCGATGCCGCCTACGGCGAGGTGGCGACGGCCTCCATGAGTACGGCGATCACCAACACGGTGACGCTGGAAATGAACGTCCTGTTCAACGATTTGACGGGTGCCCAAAACATTCTGGGCGTTCTCGACACGACCGGCGTGCGCGGTTTCATGCTTCATAAAACCAGCAGCACCGGCGATGCCAACGGCACCAATACGGTGGCGCTCTGGACCGAGGATGGCGTGGAGTATTCCGAATTCACCGTCGCCGAGGACGTCTGGTACCACATGGCCACCACCTATGACGGATCGACGGGGGCGGCGAAGATTTACGTCGATGGCAACCTGGTGGCCGAAGGCACGATCTCCGGCGCGGCGCTGACCGGGGCGGGCGTTCTTGCGCTGGGCAATAACCCGGCGACCAGCAATTTTTTCTCCAATGCCGGCAGCCACGTCATCGTCGATGAGGTCCGCGCCTGGTCGGTGGTGCGTTCCCAAACCGACATCCAGCTCAACATGGACCAGCAGTTGAAGGGCACGGAGACGGGCCTTGAAGCCTACTACCGCTTCGACGGGGATGCCGGCGCGACGAAGGTTGAGGACCAGACCTCCAACAACCGCGACCTGGATTTTGGCGGCCACGTCATGGAATTGGCCAATCCGGGGTCAGACGGCGTGCTTGCGGGGATGATCGCATCCAACGTCGCCGATCATCCGACCAGCGCCATCACCGTCGAAATGTGGATCAAGCCCGATGCCTATGTGGGATCGCTCTATTCCTATGCCCAGGGCACCAGCTACAATCATCTCATCGTTAACTTATTGGCGAGCGGGGAGATCAACTTAACCCGCGACAGCACGACCAGCACCAACGTCGCCGCTGGCTTCGAGCTTGGTGTCTGGCAGCATCTGGCCATCGCCTGGTCTTCGGCATCGAACACGGCGACCATCTACAAGAACGGTGTCGATGTCGGTTCGACGACCCTTACCGCCGGCGATATGGTCCAGCACGCCAATGGCGCCGTTGTGCTTGGCAACGAACAGGATTCGCTCGGCGGCGGGTTCCAGTCGAATTCCGCCTACGACGGCAAGATGTCCGAGGTACGGGTCTGGAATGACTTGCGTTCGGCGACCGAGATCACCCAGAACTACGACAAGACCTTGGCCGGCGACGAAGCGGGCCTGGTCCGCTATTGGCGCCTCAATGAGGACGGCGGGACGGCCGCCATTGATACGGTCGGCACCTCCAACGGCACCTATCAGGCCAACAACACGACCCATCCGTCGGGCGATGAGCCGCTGATCACCGACAATTTCGCGCCGAAGATCATCAACACGCTGGGCCAGGCCTTGAAGGTCGACGGTGCCGACGACGGTGTTGTCACGTCGGGGATCGATCTCAACAACACCTCGTTCAGCTGGGAGTTTTGGGCCAACCGGGAAGCCAGCGACGGCACCGACCTGGTCCTCGGCGCGCGCAGCACGTCCGACAATTCCCAGAACTTCCTGCACGCCGGCTGGATTTCATCCACCGGCTTCCGCTTCGGCTTCAACGGCACCGGGTCGGACAGTCAGATCGACTACATCGACACGGACGGCAGCCTGGATGTCTGGGCGCACTGGGCCGGCACCTACGACGCCACAACCAATTCGGCGAAGCTCTACAAGAACGGCGAACTGGTTGCCAGCAAGACCTTCGTCAATGACCTGAACACGGACGGCACGTTGGTCATCGGCGGCTCAAAAGTCGGCACGGCGGCCATCGGTCAGGAATACACCGGTCTGTTGGACGAAGTGCGGATCTGGAACGACGTGCGCACCGCCACCGAAATCGCCGACAATTACAACCTGCGCATCCCCACCGATGCGGCCGATCTGATCGCCAATTACCACTTCGATGAGGCGTCGGGCAGTGTCGTTGACAGCGCGTCGGGGAACGATGGCGCCAACACGGGTACATTGGCCGATGGTGCTTCGCTGGTCGATACGGCGCCCAACGTCTACGGCGGCGACGACGCGGGCAACAACCAGATCGTCAAGCTCGGCGAGGATGAGACCGTGTCGGGCAAATTTGAGACCACGGCGACCAGCGTCTCGAAGACCGATCCGACCAACGGCACGATCACCCTGAACACGGCGACCGGCGACTGGACCTATACGCCGAACGCCAACTATACCGGCACCGACAGCTTCACCATCACCGCCGGCGGGCGCACGGAAACCATCAACCTGAGCGTCGATCCCGGCCCGACCCTGGCGATCGCAGCGACCTCGGCGGCGAAGGACGAGGGTGACACGGGAACCACCAGCTTCACTTTCACGGTGACGCGGGCCACCAATACGGACACCGCGACCAAGGTCGATTACGCGGTCACCGGCTCAGGCACCAGTGCCGCCGCGGCGGCTGACTTCGGCGGCACCCTGCCCAGCGGCACGGTCAGCTTCGTCGGGGGCGAGACGTCGAAAACCATTACCATCGGGGTCAGCGGCGACACCACCTCGGAAACCGCCGAAGGCTTTACGGTGACGCTCTCGAACCCCAGCGCCGGCGCCCAGATCACCACCGCCGCGGCGACCGGCACGATCCAGAACGACGACGCCCTGATCATCGAACTGAGCACCGTCGCCGGCGACGGCGGCACGTCCGGCGGCTTCGTCATCAACGGCGCCAGCGCCCTCGATTACTCCGGCTATTCTGTCAGTTCGGCCGGCGACGTGAATGGAGACGGTATCGACGACGTCATCGTCGGCGCCCCCGGCGCCGACGACACCGGCACCAATGAAGGCCGGGCCTACGTGGTCTTCGGCCGGACCGGCACCACGGCGGTCAACCTGGCCGACATCGAGACCGGCACCGGCAGCGTCGGTTTCATGATTAGCGGCGACGCCGACAACGATCAGTTTAGCACCGATGTGTCCTCGGCCGGCGACGTCAACGGTGACGGTCTCGACGATCTTTTCGTCGGTGCCCAGTTCGCCGATCCAGGCGGCACCACCTCCGGCGCCGCCTACGTGGTCTTCGGCAAGGCCAGCACGACGGCGGTCAATGTCGCCTCGCTGGGCTCGGGCGGCTTCAGCATCGACGGCCTCAATGCCAGCGACCGGGTCGGTAACAACATCAGCACCGCCGGCGACATCAACGGCGACGGCTTCGACGACATTGTCGTCGGCGTCCTCTACGCCAACAGCACCGACGGCAAGGCCTACGTCATCCACGGCAAGACCGACAGCACGGCAGTCGATCTCAACACCATCGCCGGCACCGGGTCGACATCAGGCGGTTTCGTCATCAACGCGGCCAACACCGGTGACCGCCTCGGCAAATCGGTGAGCTCGGCCGGCGACTTCAACGGCGACGGCTTCGACGATGTGGTGGTCGGCGCCATGTTCGCCGATCCCAACGGCAGCAATTCCGGCGCCGCCTACGTCGTCTTCGGCAGGGCCGACGGGGCGGCGGTGAACCTGTCGGCGGCCCCCGGCAACGGCCTTGGCATGATCATCAACGGCGCGGCGGGCTCAAACTTCGTCGGCCAGTCGGTGAGCGGCGCCGGCGATGTCAACGGCGACGGCCTCGACGACGTGCTCATCGGCGGCCACGGCGGCGGGCTTGGCCATGCCTATGTGGTCTTCGGCACCACCAGCACCACAACAATTGAACTGAGTTCGCTCGGCAGCGCCGGCTTCGCCATCACCGGGGCCGCGTCGGGCGACAATCTCGGCCGTTCCGTCAGCGTCGCCGGCGACGTCAACGGCGACGGCTTCGACGATCTGCTGGTCGGCGCCTACCACGCCGATCCCAACGGCAGCAATTCCGGCGCCGCCTACCTGGTCTTCGGCAAGGCCGGCACCACGGATGTCAACCTGGCGACCCTGAAACAGCAGGGCTTCATCATCGCCGGCGTCGCCGTCGATGACGATACGGGCAATGAGGTCAGCGCCGCCGGTGACATCAACGGCGACGGCTTCGACGATTTGATCATCGGCGTCAAGAAAGCCGATGTCACGGGCACCAACAACGAAGGCAAGTCCTACGTGATCTTCGGCGGCGACCTGACCAACACGGTGACCGCCACCGTCGGCGGCAGCGCCAACGGCACCACCGGCGCCGACATCCTGATCGGTTCGGCCAATGCCGACACGTTGGACGGCAAGGGCGGCGCCGATGTGCTGCGCGGCGGCGGCGGCGACGATATCCTTATAGTTAACGACGCCACCTTCGCCGATATCGAGGGCGGGCTGGGCACCGACACGCTACGCGTCTCCGGCGGCACCAATCTGGACCTAACCACCATCAAGGACGCCGAGATTACCGGCATCGAGAAAATCGACCTGGGCACCGACACGGCGGCCAACGTCCTGACCCTGACCAAGTCCGACGTCATCGCGCTGACCGATACCAAGGCCGATAACGTACTCACCGTGTTCGGCGGGTCAACGGACAAGGTGGTCCTGGGCTCGGGCTTTGTCGACACTGGCACCGACGTCACCGTTGATAGCCAAACGACCCGCAAGTATTCCGACGGCAACGTTTCCGTGCAGGTCCAGCAGGGCGTTGGCGTGGTCCTCGAAGACATCCAGCTCAGCAATATCGTCCAAGGCCTCGGCGGCTTCGTCATCAACGGCGAGGCGGCGGGCGATCAGGCCGGCGCGGTGGTCAGCTCGGCCGGTGATGTCAACGGCGATGGCCTCGATGACCTGATTATCGGCGCCCGCGTTGCCGGCACCGGCGATATCGGCAAGGCCTACGTGGTCTTCGGCACGGCCACCACCACGGCGGTCAACCTGAGCGCCATCGCCAGCGGTACCGGCGGCTTCGTCATCAACGGCGCCGCCAGCCAGGATTACGCCGGCACCGCGGTGAGTTCGGCCGGCGATGTCAACGGCGACGGCCTCGACGATCTGCTTATCGGCGCCAACGGGGCCGACCCGGGCGGCAGTATCTCGGGCGCTTCCTACGTGGTCTTCGGCAAGGCCTCGACGACGGCGGTCAACCTGAGCGACATCGACGACGCCGGTAACAACGGCGGCTTCGTCATCAACGGCGTCGCCGCGGGTGACAGTTCGGGCATCTACGTGAGCTCGGCCGGCGACATTGACAATGACGGCCTCGACGACGTTTTCGTCGGTGCGACCCGGTCGAACGGCAGCGGCGCGTTGTCCGGCACGTCGTACGTGGTCTTCGGCAAGGCCGACGGTGGGGTGGTCAACCTGAGCGACGTCGATGACAACCCCGGCAGCGGCGGCTTCGTCATCAATGGCGCCGCGACGCAACACCAAGCCGGCAGTGTCAGCTCGGCCGGCGACGTCAACGGCGACGGTATCGACGATCTCCTCGTCGGCGCCCTGTTCGCCAGCCCCAACGGCACCTCTTCCGGCGCCTCTTACGTGGTCTTCGGCAAGTCGGGCACGGCGACGGTGAACCTGAGCGACGTCACGTCGGGGACCGGCGGCTTCATCATCAAGGGCGCCGCCGCGGGCGATGTTTCCGGCGCGTCGGTGAGCGGCGCCGGCGACGTCAACGGTGACGGCCTCGACGATCTCATTATCGGCGCCAAGTCGGCCGATGCCGGCGGATCGAACACTCAGGAAGGCAAGGCCTACGTGGTCTTCGGCAAGACCACGACGACGGCGGTCGAACTGAGCACTATCGCGTCCGGCACCGGCGGTTTCGTCATCAACGGCGCAGCCGCCGCAGACACGGCCGGCGTTTCCGTGAGCTCGGCCGGCGACGTCAACGGCGACGGCCTCGACGACTTGCTCGTCGGCGCCAATCTCGCCGATCCGAACGGCGACCTTTCCGGCGCCACCTATCTTGTCTTCGGCAAGGCCGGCACGACTGCGATCAACCTGGCGACGCTGGGTACCGACGGTATCCTCATCAAGGGTGTCGCCGCGGGCGATCGCTCGGGCGAACACGTGAGCGGCGCCGGCGACGTCAACGGTGACGGCTTCGACGATTTGATCATCGGCGCCAAATATGCCGATGCTGGCAGCTCCGACACCAAGGAAGGCAAGTCCTACGTCATCTTCGGCGGTGATTTTAAAGATACCGTGACGGCGACGGTCGGCGGCAGCGCCACCGGCAACACCAGCGCCAACATTCTCATTGGCTCATCCGGCGCCGACATCCTGACCGGCGCCGGCGGCGCCGACGTGCTGCGCGGCGGCGGCGGCGATGATGTTCTGGTCATCAACGACGCCACCTTCGCCGATGTCGACGGCGGCCTCGGCACCGACACGCTGCGTCTCTCCGGCGGCACCGCCCTCGACCTGACCGCCATCAAGGACCCGAAGATCGGCGGCATCGAGAAGATCGACATGAAGACCGACACGGCGGCCAACGTCCTGACACTCAATAAGACCGATGTCATCGATCTGACCGACTCGAAAGCCGACAACGTGCTGACCGTTTTCGGCGGCAGCGGTGATACGGTGAATCTGTCCAGCGGCTTCGTCAATACGGGAACCAATGTTACCGTCGACAGCGTGACGACGCGCAAGTACACGGATGGCAATGTCACCGTGCAGGTGGAGAGCGGCGTCACCGTCAAGGGCCCGACGACGATTTCCTTGAACGCCATGGCGCAAGGTGACGGCGGTTTCCTCATTTCCGCCTCATCTGGCAGCGTCGGTTCGTCCGTCAGTAATGCCGGTGACGTCAATGGCGACGGTATCGATGATGTGATTGTCGGCGCGGTTGGCGCCAATGGATGGGCCGGCGCGAGCTATGTCGTGTTCGGCAAGACCGGCGACACCAATGCGGTGACCCTCACGTCTCTCGGGTCCGGCGGTTTCGTCATCAACGGTGATACCGGGTTCGATTATTCCGGCCGTTCGGTGAGTGCCGCGGGCGATGTGAACGGCGACGGCCTCGACGATCTTATCGTCGGCGCGCATGGCGCCGATCCCGGCAGCAACAACAAGGCCGGGACAAGCTATGTGGTGTTCGGCAAGTCCGGCGACACGAACGCCGTGAGCCTGTCGTCACTGGGGTCCGGCGGCTTCGTCATCACCGGCGCGGCGGCGGAGGATCAATCCGGGTATTCGGTGAGCGCTGCGGGCGACGTCAACGGCGATGGCCTCGATGATCTGATCGTCGGCGCCTACAAGGCGGATTCCCTGAAAGGGACGAGCTACGTGGTGTTCGGCAAGTCCGGCGACACCAACACGGTCGACCTCAGCAATCTCGGCACCGGCGGCTTCCTCATCAACGGTGCCACGGGCAGCGACCTTTCCGGCAAGGCCGTGAGTTCGGCCGGTGACGTGAACGGCGACGGCCTCGACGACTTGATCGTCGGCGCCCGGTCGGCGGATCCGAACGGCAGCGCATCGGGCACCAGTTACGTGGTCTTCGGCAAGACCAGCACAACGGCGGTGAGCCTGAGCGACCTCGAAACCAACACGGGTTCTCACGGCTTCGCCATCAATGGCGTCGCGGCGAATGACAATTCGGGCCAAGCGGTGAGTTCGGCGGGTGATGTGAACGGCGACGGGCTCGACGATTTGATCGTCGGTGCCAACGGCGTCGACGTTAGCAGCAGTGCCAATGCCGGGGCCGGCTACGTGGTGTTCGGCAAGACGGGAACGACGGCGGTGGAATTGGGCAGTCTCGGTGCCGGCGGCTTCACCATGACCGGTCCGGCGTCGGATGACAGTACCGGGTTCCGGGTGAGCTCGGCGGGTGATGTCAACGGCGACGGTCTCGACGATTTACTCGTCGGCGCGCCATTCGCGAACGTTGATGGTCTTTCCACCCCCGGCAAGACGTATTTGGTGTTTGGTAAATCCGGAACGACAGCCGTGGATCTGGCCGATATCGGGTCCAGCGGCATCATCTTTACCGGCGTCGGCGCAAATAGCCGGTCCGGGAGAGCCGTGAGCGATGCGGGCGATGTCAACGGCGACGGCTTTGATGATCTGATCATCGGTGCCTACGGAGAGAATAAGAGCTATATCGTCTTCGGTAGCGACTTTACGGACACCGTGACGGCCACCGTCGGCGGCAGCGCCACGGGCGACGCCAATGCCAATATCCTCATCGGTTCAGCCAGCGCCGACACCCTGACCGGCGCCGGCGGCGCCGACGTGATCCGGGGCGGCGGTGGTGACGATATCATCGTCATCAACGATGCCACCTTCGCCGATGTGGATGGCGGGCTGGGCACCGACACGCTGCGTCTTTCCGGCGGCACGGCGCTCGACCTGACGGCCATCAAGGACGCCAAGATCGGCGGCATTGAGAAGATCGACATGGCGACGGACACCACCAACAATACCCTGACCTTGAACAAGACCGACGTCATCGACCTGACCGACACCAAGGCCGACAACATCCTGACCGTGTTCGGCGGCGCCGGCGATACGGTGAATTTGTCCAGCGGCTTCCTCGATACCGGCGTCGATGTCACCGTCGATACCAAGACGACGCGCAAGTACACGGACGGCAACGTCTCCGTGCAGATCGAAAGCGGCGTCAGCGTGGTCAGCCAATCGGTTAATGTCGCCGGCGGCGCCCTGCAGTTCACCGGGCGTACTTATGACCGCATGGAGGCGAACCTCGGGACCAACACGCTGACCAACCAGATCACGGTTGAGATGATGCTGCGGTTCAACGAAATGCCCGACGCCCAGGACGACCAGCAGAATTTCTTCAACCTGTTCGGCGGTACCTCCAAGCACATCTTCAATGTTTACAAGTCCGGCGCCGACAAGCTGTTTCTTTACGTGAATGACGCCGTGGACGGCTCCTTCACGGCGCTCAATCTGGACAGCGGCACGACCTTCAGCGCCGATACCTGGTACCATGTCGCCGCCACCTATGACGGCACCACGGCAAAGATTTATGTGGACGGCAGCCTGGCGGCGCAAGGCGCAGTTTCGGGCGCGTCCATGGCCAGCGAGACGGCAAATCTTGTCCTTGGCGGCAATCCGCTGGGCGATCCCCATATCAACCAAGCCGTCGATTTCCGCGGCCTCATTGACGAGGTCCGGGTCTGGTCGACCGTCCGCACCGCCGATGAGCTTCACCATAACCATGACAAGCAACTGGCCGGCACGGAGACGGGCTTGCAGGCCTATTACCGATTTGATGAGGACACGTCGGGATCGACGGTGGAGAACATCGCGGCGACGGCGGGGCGCAAGGTGCTCAATCTTGACGGGGCCGGCGATTACGTGGAGATCGCTCACAATTCGAACCTGAATCCGTCCACCTGGACCATCGAGAGCTGGTTCAGCACGACCCACACGGGCACGGCGAACAGCGATATAGGGCGCATCGTCTCGAAACTAAGCAACACCGGCTGGAACGGCTATTCGCTGCACTATTATGACGGCAAGGTCCACGCAACGACCAATAGCGGCAGTAGCACGGGTTTCGCAGCGTCGTCGACCAGCACCGTCAACGACGGCGAATGGCACCACGCGGCGGGGGTCTTCGACGGATCGACGCTGAAGATTTACGTCGACGGCGTGTTGGAGGCGACGACCAGTTTTTCCGGTACCGTCGATTACGGCACCCAGTCCGTGAACATCGGCCGCAGCTATGATCCGGTCAACGGCTCCATCGGGTTCTTCGACGGCAGCCTGGACGAGGTCCGTATCTGGTCGACGGCGCGCTCCGAATCCCAAATCCAGGCCAATATGGGCAACAGCCTTGCCGGCACGGAAACGGGCCTGCTGGCCAGCTATTCCTTTGACGGCGACACCGTCGGCACCGGCCAAACCCACACCAGTTCGACCGGCAACTACAGCGGCACCGGCAACGGGGGCGCCACCGTCGCCGACAGCACCGACACGCCGGTCGATGCCCTGACCCGCGCCGGCAGCCTCGCGAACGGCCAGGTGCTGACGTTGGACGGCACCGGTGATTACGTCCAGATCGCCGACAACAACGCCCTCGATCTGACCTCGGCGATCACCATCGAGACCTGGTTCAAGACCGACGGTACGGCTGACTATACGAACTTGCTGCACAAGGTGGACGGGTCCGGCAATGGTGCCGGTTGGAACGTCACGATAGAGCCCAATGGAACGGTCCGGGCTAATTTTTATACGAGCATCACGGGCGGCTCGCGTGTCTACGCGTTCACGGACAAGAACGTCGAAGATGGGCAATGGCATCACGTCGCCGTCACCTATGACAACACCAACAATCCGATCATTTATATCGACGGTCAGAACGCGACCTCGTCGGTCCAGGTCGCCGGATCGGCCGGCGGGCATTTGGCGGCAACCACCAACCCGCTTTATATCGGCACCGATCCGAACTATTCGACCCGCGACTTCACCGGCCAGATGGACGAGGTCCGCATCTGGTCCGACGTGCGCACCCAGGCCGAAATCCAGGCCCACATGCACGACACCTTGAAGGACGCGCCGGCCGGCATCGTCGCGGTCTATTCATTCGATGACGACGACGCGGGCACGGGCAAGACCCACCAAGACGAATCCGGCAACAGCCTGGACGGCACCGGTAACGGTAATGCCACCGTGACGGCAACGGCGAGTTCGCCGGTTGCTTCGCAGCCGACCATCGTCAAGAACATCGGCAAGGCCCTGGACTTCGACGGCACCAATACCTACGTCAACGCCGGGCGCGGCTTGAGCAACAATCTGGCCATCACCGGCGACATGGCGGCCGAGATGTGGGTCAGCTTCGATGTCATGACGGGCACCCAGGGTCTGCTTGATTTCGCCCAGCCCGGCGATGCGTCCAGCGCCACCAATACGCTTTACCAATGGTACGTGGATGCCAACGGCGATATCCGCTACGAGCACGAATACGGGACGGGGTCGAATTCAACGAACCTGACCTTTGATGCCAACCTTGTCGCCGATCAATGGTATCACCTAGCCTTCAGCCGCGATGTGTCCGCCAACTCGGTGTCGGCCTACGTCAACGGCAAGTTGGTCGGCACCGGAGATTATGGGACGAATGATCCAGCCGGCGGTTCTTCATCGGTCTTGATTGTCGGTGGCACGGCGGCCGGTTCGGCCCTGGGTGAGAACAAGCTGAACGGCCAAATGAGCGATCTGCGCGTCTGGAAGACGGCCCGCACCGGCGATGAGATCGCCGAGAACATGAGCCAGGACCTGGGCGGCAATCAGGGCGGTGATTTGGTCGCCAACTTCACCTTCGAAGAGTTGGTGGGCGGCAAGGTGGTCGACAATTCGGGCAATGCGACGACGTCGGATGGGCAGGCCATGGTTCTGAACGGCAGTGGCTGGTTGAACGCGTCATCGACCACGGGTCTGTTGACGGGCACCGGCGCGTTCACCTGGGAGACCTGGGTCAAGACCTCGGACGTCAACCAAACCCTGTTCCTCGCTGGTAGTGGAAGTACCGCCGGCGCGAATGCCGCGAGAGTGCGTATGGATTTTGCCGGCGAGGTTCAGGTCCTCGGCGGCGGCAAGACCCTGAACCCTGCGGGCACGGCGGCCCGCGTCAATGACGGTGCATGGCACCACGTGGCCATCTCTTATTCGGGAACGACGGTCACCCTCTATGTGGACGGCACCAACGTGGCGTCCAGGAGCGATGTCACGTTGGACTTGAACGCGGCCCCCTTCCGCGTCGGTGCCGATGGGGGCAGCGGTGACCGATATAATGGCAGCCTGGACGAAACACGGGTTTGGAACGTCGCCCTCAGCCAGTCGGAGATCCAATCCTTCAGAAACCAGCGGATCGAGGATGACACCGCCGGCCTGGTCGCTAATTGGACCTACGACGACGATACGGCGTCACCCGTCAAGGACCAGGCGACGGGTGTTGGCGGTTCCAACGACATGGCCTACGCCGGCAGCGGCCACAGCTTCGCAACCGATAAGCCCTCAACCCTTCCGGTGAAGACCGTCGTCAATGAAGGCACCGTCAACGGCACGGCCACATTGGTCGATGTCTCGGCGCCGATTTACGGCAACGCCATGACCATCAACGAAGACGAAACCGCATCCGGGCGGATGACGGCGGATGACGTGAATGCCAGCGGCCTGGTCACCTATTCCGTGTCGTCGAACCCGGCCAGCGGCAACGTCACTATCGACGCGACCTCAGGCGAATGGGTGTATACGCCGGTCGCCAATCATGCCGGATCGGTGACATTTAATCTCAGGGCGTCGGACGGCACCAACACGGACACGGAAACCGTCACCGTGACGATCAGAGCGGACAATGAGCCGGACGTCTCCGGTGGCTTCGTGCAATTGGACGGGGTCGGCGATTATGTTGATCTGGGCAATGTCACGGGGATCAGCGGCGCCTACACCATTGAGACCTGGGTCAACGTCGCCGCCGCGACCACATGGGGGCGCTTGGCGGAGCTTGCGCAGGGCCAAGCCGACGACAACATCCTGTTCGTTTTTGACGACTCTACCGGCAAGATCAGGTTGGAGAATTACGTCGGCGACACCAAGACCGGCATTTCGACTTCGGCGACCCTGCCGACCGGTGAATGGGTGCACGTGGCCGCCGTCAACAACGGCAACGGCACCGGTGCCATCTATTTCAACGGCGTCGCCCAGACGGTGACGGGCAACACGACCGATTTGTCATCGGCGGCCAATGTGGCCCGTGATTCCAGCTTTATCGGCAAGAGTAACTGGACCTCCGACGCCTACCTGAACGGCCAGATCGACGACTTCCGCATCTGGAACGACGCCCGCACGGCGACCGAGATCGCCGACAATTACAACAAGCGCCTGGAGGGCGATGAGGCGGACCTGAACACCTACCTGACCTTCGACGCGGTCAAGGGCGGCGTGGTTGATGACGCCTCATCGAACGATAACGATGCGGTGTTGAAGGGCGCCGAATACTTTGAGACCGCGACCAATGTGCTGACGCTCGACGGCACCGACGATTATGTTTCGGCCACGCTCGGCACCAGCACGCTGGGGGTCAACTACACCATGGAAGCCTGGGTCAAGCCCGATCAGTTCGGTATCTATCGCAATCCGATCGACCTGTTCGGCTCAAGCGGCGGTGAGGTTGGCTTGCAGATATCCGACGCCGGCGTTTTCAATGCCTGGGTCACGGGATCGAACACCAACATCAATTCGTCGAACACCCTGACGGCCGGTGATTGGGTGCACTTGGCCGTGACGGTGGAGGGATCAACCCTGCGGCTCTATGAAAACGGCGTTCAGGTCGGCACCCAAGGGGGCCTGACCATCAACGCCCTGGGCGGCACCCAGACCGTGCACATCGGCCGTAACGACGACGCCTCAAGTCATTTCGATGGCCAGGTTGACGAGGTGCGCATTTGGAACGTCACGCGGACGCAGTCGGAAATCCAGCAATACCTGAACACCAAGGCGGAAGGCACCGAGACCGGCCTGATCGCGCAATACGCCTTCGATGCCGACGTGCCGGGCCTTGGCGGTTCGGTGGACAATGGCCAGGGCACCGCGTCGCGCGACGGCACGCTCAACAGTGGCGCCGTGGTGACCGAAACCACCTTCACGCCGGCGCTCCCCGACAAGGCGCCGCTGATCGGACCGAGCGGCAACATTCTCGACATCAACGATGTCAACGGCACCGGTACCCGCGACGATATGACGTCGACGTTAACGGATGGCACCATCTCCAACGCGATTACCATGGAGACCTGGATCAAGTTCGACCGCGAGAACGTCCAGGAAAACCCCATGGCATTAAAGACGGCGTCAACCAACAATCCGCGGTTCGTCATGGAGAAATTTGCCAACGGTAGCCTCGGGTTGTACGCCAACAATGATGCCGGCGGCGGCGGCAATGTGGTGACGGCGGCGGGGCTGATCCAATCGGGGGTTTGGTATCACCTGGCCATGACCTATGACGCCGGCACGGATCTTGGCAAAATCTATCTCGATGGGGCCGAGGTGGGCAGTGCGACGATCACCGATTTCGCCTTGGGCACCGGCGTCACGCAATTATTCTCCGCCGGCACCGATACGGGCGGCTTCCCCTTCGACGGCCAGATGGACAACGTGCGCATCTGGTCCGATGCCCGCACGGTGACGGAAATCCGTGAAGGCATGACCCAATCCTATGACTTCTTCGACACCAACAATTTGATCAGCCAGTACACCTTCGACGATATCGTCAGCGGCGTCGTCAAGGATGGCGGCTATACCAGTAACGGCGACGCCAACCGGTCCGGCAACGAAGACGGTACGCTGAATAATAACGCAACCATCGTCAACAGCGGCGGCGACGGCCCGATCATCGTGCCGCGGGCCGGCAATGCGCTGAAGTTCGACGGCACCGCCGATCAGGTGACGACGAATTATGCCGGTGTCGCCGGCACCGCGGCCCGCACGATCATGGTCTGGGCGAAGTCCTCAGGAAGCGGCGAACAAACCTTCATGAGTTGGGGCACCGGCGACAACGGCATCATGTCCTTCGGTCTGAATTTGGCGACATTCCAAGGTGTCAGTGTCGATATCGGTAACTCATCGGTCAGTTATGCGCCGATCGCGCCGACCACGGATGGCCTGTGGCATCACTATGCGATGGTCATGCCGGCCAGCGGCAATCTTCAGGATCTGCAGATTTATCAGGATGGCAATCTGCTCAGCGCCATCACCGGCATTTACCGCCACAACACGGCCGCCAATCCGGCCGTCAATACGGGCGGCACCAATACGGTGAAATTGGGCGCCTATCCCGATGACACCAAGCCCATGGTTGGCGAAATGATGGAAGCCAGCATCTGGGACACCAACCTGAGCGGTGCGCAGATCAAGGATTACATGACCCAGACCCTGTCCGGCGCAGAATCCAATCTGACGGGCTATTGGAAGCTGGATGAAGGCAGCGGCGCGACGGTCAAGGATTCGTCCAACAACGGCAATGACGGCACGCTGGCCAATTACAGCGCCAGTGTTGAAGCCAACGGCGCGACCTGGGTCGGCACGACGCCAGCTGTTCAAGGCACCAACCATGAGATTGCCGAGGGCGGCGCGGCCACCGGCCAGATGACCGGCGCCGATGTGACCGGCACGGCGTCTTATACGTTGGTCGGCAGCCCGCAGAACGGCACCGTCGATCTGGATGGTACGACCGGCAATTACACCTACACGCCGACGTCGAGCTACCAGGGCACGGACAGCTTCATCATCCGCGCCTCCGGCGCGACGTCGGGCACCGATGACGAGACCGTCTCCGTCGATGTCGGTCAGGCGCCGAGCCTCGATCAAAACCAGGCCCTTGTCCTCGACGGTACGGGTGACGGCGTCCTCATCGACCATAGTGCGGAATTCAACAATACCAACTGGACCTTGGAATCATGGTTCCAGACCTCGGCGCACGGGGCGGACGTTGGTCGGATCGTTTCGAAAGCGGCGAGCGGCGCGAACGGAATGTCGCTTCTGATATCCAACGGCAAGCTTCTGGCGGCGACGAACGGCGCCGGTGATCCGGTCATCACCTCACCGCTCAGTTATAACGATGGCGCCTGGCATCACGCGGCGGCAACGTTTGACGGCACGTCGCTGAAACTCTACGTGGATGGCAGCGAAGTGGTATCGGGGAACGTCACCAGCACGCCGGCGCAAGACACCAACGATCTGACCATCGGTTATTTCCAGGAAGGGTCTGGCGCCGCACAACAGTTCTTCAACGGCCAGATTGACGAGGTGCGCCTGTGGGACACGGCGCGGACCCAGACGCAAATCCAGGCCGACATGGACCGCAAGCTGAACGGTGATGAGACCAACCTGAAAGCCTATTGGGACTTCGATGAGGGCGCCGGCAACGTGGCCGATGATTCAAGCGCCTATGACAACGACGGCACGCTGTTCGGTGATGCCAAGCATGCCAATTTAAGCACCGTGAAGCTTGGCAACAACGCCACCTACAAGGGCTTGCTGTTGGGCGAGGACGCCGACGGCGACGGGCTCAGCTACAGTGTTGAGACCAATCCGACCCAGGGCACCTTCAACATCAGCGGCAACACGTTTACCTACCAAAGCAATACGACGGACGGCGAGTTCGACGTCGCCATCAACGTCACCGACGAACACGGCGATGTGGCGACGGAAACCATCACATTCCAGGTCACCTGAGCACACTTGACCTTGGGGGGTTAACTTTCGGCGGGGATGGGATACAATCTCTGCCAATAAGATAAAGAAACGGCAGGCAAAACGAGGGACATAGGCGTGATTACAGCTTTTTTCGATAAACTGTACGAAATGCCGAAACGCGAGCGGTTCATGCTGATTATCGGCGTGATCTTGGTGCTTGGCGTCTTTGCATCCTTGATCACCCGTGTCACCTGGCTTCAAACTGACGAAGACGAGCTTTACCGCATCGCTGTGGTCGCGCCGATTTCCGGCGATAAGGCGGAGATCGGCCGGTCGATCCGCGAAGGCATTGAGCTGTTTGTTAAGTCCACCAACGACGGCGGCGGCATTGGTGAGACGAATGTCGCCATCGACGTCTACGACGATCAGGACGATCCGCGAGTTGCCAAGGAGATGGCGGAGAAAATCGCCGCCGACAAGCGGGTTCGGGCGGTAATCGGCCATTGGTCGTCGCTGGCCGCCGAAGAAGCCGGGAAAATCTATAAGCAAAACGGCATCCCGTTGATTGTCCCGGCAACTACGCATCCGCGGGTGGCGGCGGAAAACGACTGGCTGTTCACCAGCATTTATAATGACCGCGAACAAGCCACGTTCATGGCCAACTATGCCCGCAACGTGTTGGGACATAAGCTGGTCTCGGTGATTGTCGATAGCCGGTCATTTTCCGAAAGTATGGCCGCGGGGTTCGCGAAAACCCTGCTGCGCTTCGGCACCAAGGTCCGCTATACCTGGACCTACCGCAGCGGCGGGTCCATCGGCATCAATCAGATGCAGGATGTGGTCAAGGAACTGAAAAGTAAGAAGGACGCCGGTGCAATTTTCCTGGCGGTTAACGGCCTGGACGGCGCGCGTTTGGTCAAGATGATGCGCGACGCACGCGTCCGCAACCAGATCATCGCGCCCAGCAGTCTCGGCACCCGGGCCTTCACCGACCAAATCGCCAAGCTGCCGGGGCGCTACGAAGATACCGGCAAGTACACCGATCAGATCATGATCGCCGCGCCGTTGTTATTCGACACGGCCAACGAAACGGCCCAGAACTTCAAGAACAACTATGCGGAAGCCTATGGACACGCGCCCGACTGGGTTGCGGCTTACGCCTACGATTCAGCCCAACTGCTGGTCACCGCAATCCGCGACGGCACCCAGGACGAGGAGACCGTCAGCAACGTTACGGCCAGCCGTCAGTTTATTAGGGACTTCCTGGCCGGTCTGTCGACGCCGGAGGATGCCGTCGTCGGGATTACCGGCGCCACTTACTTCAATGAGAACGGCGAAGCGAAAAAACCGGTTTTTGTTGGCGTTTACAACGGTGTCGACATTATTTCGGCGCTGACCCAATTGCAGCCGATCAAGGCGGAAGGCGCGCGCAATTACATTGAAGAGTTGAAGCAGGGCCGGGTGCTCTATGTGAACGATCGGTTCATGTACAAAACCAATGTGGTCTATACGGGCCTGCAGATGAACGAAATTTCCGAGCTCGACCGGGCAAAGAACGAGTACCTATTGGATTTCGTCATCTGGTTCCGATACAGCGGCAAATTCGACCCCCAGGATCTGGAATTCGTCAACGCCGTCGAAGCGATCAGTCTGGATACGCCGGAGGACGAGAAACAGTTCGAGGACATGACCTATCGGCTGTATCGGGTGAAAGGCAAATTCCGCTTTAATTTCTCTGAATCGCGGCGGCCGTACGGGCACTATTTGGCGGGCATCGGGTTTAACCATCGGCTGCTCAACAAGAATAACCTGCAATACGTCGTCGACGTGCTGGGTATCGGGTTGAACAGGGGTGAGACGGTCAAGGGCATGCTGGAAGACGTCCAGGCCTTGAACGCATCGACTGGCTGGGTCATCGACCGCGCCTGGATTTCCCAAGATATCATTGCCAAAGGCACCATGGGCAATCCCGCCTACGTGGGCTATGCCTCCACCGATCCCGATTTCTCGCGAATTGATTTCGGCGTCATCGTCAAGAAAGGTGAAATCAATGTCCGCGATTTCATCCCGGCGGAATTCTTCATCTATATCGGTATTTTTGCCTTCATCGGCACGCTGTTCGCCGTCGGCATGGACCGCCGTGAGCGGGGGCGCTTCTGGGCTGCGCAATCATGGTTCCTGCGCCTCATATCGTGGCCGTTGTTGTTGCTGTCCGTCGGCAACGTCGGATTGGATATCGCCTTTCAGAACCTTCCCGATCACTACATTGACATTATTATTCTGGTCTATGACGCGCTCTGGTGGATCGTGCCGGCCCGCATCATCGGCATCGGCATCGAACGGTTCTTATGGATTCCCATGGAGGATCACACGGAGCGCAACATCCCGAACGTCATCCGGGTGTTCGCCTCGGTGATCATCTATGCCTTCTCCGCCTGCGGCATTGTGGCTTTCGTTTATGATCAAGCGTTGACCAGCATTTTGGCCTCCACGGGCTTGTTGGCGATGATCATCGGCCTTGCCATCCAGTCCAATATTTCGAATATTTTCTCCGGTATCGTCATCAACATGGAACGCCCCTTCAACGTCGGCGATTGGGTGCAGATCGGGGATTTGGACGAAGGCCGGGTTGTTGATATCACCTGGCGGACGGTGCGGGTGAAGGTCCGCAATGGTTATGTCGTCAGCTTACCGAACGGTGCCGTCTCTGAAGCGCAGATCCACAATTTCAACTCCTTCGATTCGATCCGGCTGGAACTGCCGCTGGTCCTGGATGCCAAATACGACATCAACGATGCCGTCGGTGTCATGGAAACGGCGTTCATGGAAGTCGACAATATCTTGGAGACTCCGGAGCGCGAGGTCCGGTTCAAAGGGGTCGAGCGCATGCCCGGCGCCTATGTCAGCGTCTTTGAAGTTCAGTTCTGGATTGAGAACTACGGCCGGCGCGAAGAAGTCGCGGAAGCCGCCCTTTCGGCGTGCTGGGAAGCCCTGATCGCACACGGGATTTATCCTTCGGCAGGTGATGAACCCGTGCACGCCCGAAATGCCGGGGCCGACCCGGTTGCCGATGCGCCGGGCGGTGGCGACGACGGCGGTGGCGGTGAAGAACAAGAGGAAGCGGAGTTGGAGTTCGAGGATTAGGGCTTGCTCCGGGACCGGGCAGGCCGTTATTTTCGCCATTGAGACTGTCCGTGAGTAGAATGCTTGCGGCATGGGTGCCGAAATTTCCTAGGGATGAAAGCATGTTTCTAAGTGAATTGAATGAAGGCCAAAAACGCTCTTATTTGGCTCTTGCGACCCGGATGATCCTTGCCGATGGCGATGTTGCGCCGGAAGAAGACGAGATCTTGGAATCGATAAAGTCCGAGTTGGGCGACGGCATAACCGCACCCCCCGAGGAGGTGTTTGGCTCGACCAATGCCGATTCTTTCGACACCCGGCGTTCAAGGGTCATTGCGGTGCTTGAAATATTGGTCATGGCGCATTCGGATTCGCATCTGCATATCGATGAATCGGCGGTTCTTTCGGAAATTTGCTCGGCCCTGGAAATCAATGACGAGGACCTGGACGCCATGACAGCCTGGGCCAAAAGTTTGGTGGCCGGCGATGATGAAGCGGCGCTTCGGGCGGCCGCCGAGGCCTTGATGGCCAAGGCGTGATCGGGACGGGATTTCGGTTGTGTTCGTGGGAAAATTAAATGACGCCCAGCGCCGGTCTTTCATGGCGCTGGTCACCAAGATGGCCCTGGCCGACGCGCAGGTGAAGCCCGAGGAAGTCGATGTCCTGGAGGAATTCACCGCGGTGTTCGGGCCGGACATGAAAATCCCGCCGGAGGAAATTTACGGCCCGACCAATGTCGAGGCCTTCGATACCCGTGAATCTCAAATCATTGCCCTTTTGGGCATGTTGGTCGTGGCCTTTTCAGACAGGCATTTCCACATTGATGAATCAACGGTTCTCACGGAAGCCGCCGAGGCCTTCGGTGTTGGTGGTCCGGAACTTCTGAAATTGAAAAGCTGGGCGGAAAAAGCCGCCGGCGTCTATGCGGAATTCACGCAAATACGGCTTCAGGACTAGTTAATTCCAACGCGCGTCTGATCCCGTTTCAGGCCGCTTGGTGTTCAACACTGCCCGTCAGTATGGCGTACAGCGCCTCGCTGGTATCGGTGCCACGAAGTTTCTCACAGGTACCGTTATTTCTGAGCACGCGGGAGACCTTGGCCAGGGCTTTCAGGTGATCTGCGCCAGCTGATTCCGGCGCCAACAAAAGGAAAATCAAATCCACTGGCCGTTCGTCAATGGCTTGAAAATCAACCGGCTGTTCAAGGCGGGCAAAAAGGCCGTGCAGTTGTTCCAGATCAGGCAATTTGCCGTGTGGGATGGCGATGCCATTGCCGACACCCGTTGTGCCGAGGCGTTCGCGTTCCATCAGCACTTCAAAAATTGCCCGCTCGTGCAGGCCCGTGGCATCGGCGGCGCGGCGCGATAGTTCCTGCAACACTTGTTTCTTGCTGGTCGCCTTCAGGTTGGCGACGACGACGTCGGATGAAATGAGATCATTGATCTCCATGTTCTCACCTATGGTCCTTTGTTTTCAAAGCCGCCCGGTCGCCGATGACCGGACAATCAACCGACCGAATTCTCCGGATCGATCCAGCCGATATTGCCGTCTTCGCGACGGTAAATGACATTCAGTCCGCCGTTGGCGCTGTTGCGGAACATAACCAACGGCAATTCGCCCAAGTCCATGCGCATCACCGCCTCGCTGACAGTCAGTGTCGCGATCGCAGTTTCCATTTCGGCGATGACGGCGGGCTGCGCGTCTTCGGCAACCTCTTCATCGCTATCTTCGGGCTGAATGACGTATTGCTGGGCCGGCTGCATTTCCTCGATGCCCCGCCCCTTGGCGTGATGATTGACCAAACGGCGTTTGTAACGGCGCAGCTGCGTCGCCACCCGCTCCAAGGCGCCGTCGAAAGCGGCATAGGGGTCGTCGGATTCCGAGCCGCTTTGGACGACCAGACCCCGGGGCCCCGGGTGAACCGAGATGTCAGCGCGCATGCCGGCGCCTTGGCGAGAGAACATTACAGTCGCATCAATGGCATGGTTGAAATATTTGGTGACGACATTGCCAAGATTGTCTTCGACGTGTGAACGCAGGGCGTCGCCGACGTCCAGGTTCTTGCCTTTGACGGAAATATCCATGAATTCAATTTTCTCGTTTGTCAGGCGTTCGTTTCAAGGCGGTATTCGACGTGGGCTAGGCACGAAAATCTCTGAAAACTCAATCAGTTACCCGCCGTTGGCTGCCGTAAAATGACCTTCGGGCGGGGGAGGCGAGGAACCTAATCCGCAACCATCTTGGAGTCAATACACCGGGAAAAAACCATTTTCCAGCTTGAAAATTTATTTTGTTTAGGACAGGACCGCTTTGTCCCGGCGGCGCTGAACCGACGACGGAATGCGCATGGCTTCGCGGTATTTGGCGACCGTCCTGCGGGCGATATCAATGCCGTCGGTTTTCAGCAACGTGACGATTTTGTCATCGGAGAGAATTTTCTTTGGTGGTTCGGCATCGATCAATTCCTTGATCCGATGGCGGACGGCTTCCGCCGAATGAGCATCGCCACCACCGGTGCTGGCGATTGCCGGCGTGAAGAAATATTTTAGCTCATAAATGCCCCTTGGCGTCGCCATGAACTTGTTCGATGTGACCCGGCTGACGGTGCTTTCGTGCATTTCGATGGCGTCGGCGATGTCGCGCAACACCAGAGGCTTCAAGTGCTGGACACCATGGGTAAAGAACCCTTCTTGTTGTTTCACCAATTCAGTGGCGACTTTCATAATGGTCGTGGCGCGTTGATGCAGCGCCTTGACCAACCAATTGGCGGTTTGAAGCTGCTCGGTGATGTAATGGCGCTCATCTTTGGTTTGGGCCGCCTTGCGGACGCGGGCATGATAGTGATTGTTGACCAGCACCCGTGGCAAAGTTTCGCTGTTAAGCTCCAAAATCCAATCCCCACCGGGTGCCTGACGCATCAGGACATCCGGGGTGACAGGTTGTGAAATGTCCTGATCGAAAGCCATCGCGGGCTTCGGGTTGAGACGTTTGATCTCATCGATCATGTCGGCCAGATCTTCGGAATCGCACGCGCAGACGGTTTCCAGTTTCTTGAATTCGCGGGCCGCGACCAGGTCCAAATTGTCAATAAATCGCGCCATACAGGGATCAAGTCGGTTTTGGTCCTTGAGCTGCAGGGCCAGGCATTCGCGGAGATCGCGGGCGAATATGCCCGGCGGGTCAAATTCCTGCAGCTTTGTCAGAGTTTGCTCGACCAAGCTTCGTTCGCAGCCAAGCGCCGCCGCCAACGCGTCCAAGTCGCCGCGCAAGTACCCGGCGTCATCCAACTGGTCGATAAGATGCAAACCGATCAGGCGTTCGACGCCATCGTCGCACTCCATGGCCAGTTGATCCATCAAATGGTCGCGGAGTGATGGCAATTCAGACAAGGTCTGTTCCAAATCCGGCGCCATCGTGTCAAAACTGCCGCCTGCCGATGAATAGGCCGGCTCGGCGAACGCCGGCATGTCGCCATGACCCGGCTCTTCGGCAAGCGTCGATTGATCATCGCTGACACCGTTGGCCGTGTAGATGTTGTCGTAATCCACATCAAGTCCGGCGTCGGTCGCCATTTCCACCGGCCCGGCAGCGTCGAAATCCATGTCTTCCAAGGCGGCCGGTTCGGCGCCGGTGTCTGGGTCGTCGTTTGGGCCATCGTTCGGGCCGTCGTCGCTACCGTCGCCCACCTCATCGGGATGCGGCGCCTCCGCTGCATCGGTGTCGCCGCGCCGTTCACCCTCGTCGGTTTCCAGCATCGGGTTCTGCTCCAGTTCGTCGGCGACGAACTCGGTCAGTTCCATGTTCGACATTTGCAACAGCTTGATGGCTTGCTGCAATTGTGGGGTCATGACCAGCGATTGGGATTGACGCTGGTCGAGGCGCGGGACTAGAGCCATGGCGATGCTCCGCGCGGGGGGCGATTACAAGTTGAAACGGTCACCCAGATAGACGCGCCGCACATCCTCATTGCCGACGATGTCCGTGGGCGCCCCTTCCATGAGCATCATGCCATCGTGGATAATGTAGGCACGGTCGATGACATCCAAGGTCTCGCGAACGTTGTGGTCGGTGATGAGTACGCCGATTCCCCGATCTTTCAGGTGCGCAACCAAATCGCGGATATCGCCTACCGCAATGGGATCAATGCCGGCGAAGGGTTCGTCCAACAACACGAAATGGGGGTTTGATGCCAGCGCCCGGGCAATCTCGACACGCCGGCGTTCTCCACCGGAAAGCGCAAGTGCCGGGGTGCGCCGAAGATGGGTGATGGAAAACTCGGCCAGTAGGGCCTCCAAAATCGCCTCGCGCCGCTCCCGCGATTTCTCGACCACCTCAAGCACGGCGCGGATATTGTTCTCGACCGTCAGGCCGCGAAAGATTGACGCTTCTTGCGGCAGATAGCCAATCCCGAGACGTGAACGCCGGTACATGGGCAACCCGGTAATGTCGTTGCCGTCGAGAACAATGTGGCCGTGATCGGGATTGATCAGCCCGGTGATGATGTAAAAGCACGTCGTCTTGCCGGCCCCATTGGGACCCAGCAACCCGACGACCTCACCGCGCTGAAGTTCCAAACTGATTCCGCGAACAACCGGGCGCTTTTTGAAGCGCTTGCCGATATTAACAGCAACCAGACCGCGGTTGTCGGCGACCAGACGCGGGCCGTCGTTTGCAGCGTTGCCGCCATTCAACTCATTAAATTCGCCCGGCGTATTCATGCTTTCGCCCAATTATCCCCTGTCCCCAGCCTGATGCTGGTTTTGTATCACGGTTTTTTGGCCGTGGCGTCTTTTTCGCCGCGGCCCGGTTTGATCTTGCGCGGCAACAGCACACCCTTGACCCTTGTTTTAGCGTTGCCGAAGCCCTTCTGGCAACTGTGCATGCGGCTGATCCCTGTATTCAAGTCGACCTCGGCACTGCAGCCGTTCAATACGTTGCCGGCGCGCAACACCTTCACCGATCCGACCAGGGTCGCGATACCGCTCTTTACATTATAGACGCCGCGGTCGCTGAGCGCCGTATCTTTCGGTGTTGCGACCTTGACCTTATCAAAAGCCTCAATGCGGTGAATCCCCGACTTGCCTTTCTTGTCCTTACGAAAATAGGCGACCAGAACACTGGCATATAAGCGCTTATCCTGACGAACGGCTTGGGCATTGCCGCGCGCCACGGCCATTTGTTTTTTCTCCCAGTACTCCAATTGACGTTCCGCCGTGATGATGTCGGTCTTCGTCACCATGCGGACCTTGCCGCCACTGACCACCAAAATCGCCTTGTCGACATTGTAGAGCGCCTTTTTACCATATGTCGTCGAGTCCGGCGTCTTGATGCGGACTTTGCCAAGCGCGTCGAGCCGCCAGATATCCGTACCGCCGCCGGGCTTCTCGCGGTAGTAGGCGCGCAGTTCGTCGGCGAAAACTGTGACGTCGGCGCGCACGGCACGCGCATTGCCGCGGGCGATGAAAACCAACGCGTCCTGCTGCCATTCGATACCGTTGTCGGCAAACACTTCGACCGGATCGTCGCCTGATGAGCCGAAATTCAACGATTGCGCGCGCGCCGATGAATAGACGTTGGAGATAACGCCCGCGGCGACCAAAACGCCGACCAAAATATTGCGCAGGTGGTTCATTTTCCCGGCCTTTCGGCACCCGGGTAGAATGTCAGTTTCGATTTGCCTTTGAAGTAGATGGTTCGCCCCTTGTCGATCAGATGAAATCCAGTTGCCGTAAGATGCCCGAAAGCACCTTGGCCCTCCACCGGGTCGTCGCCACTGGCCGAACCGGTGGCCAGATCAATAGCCGCCCGCTCGGTGCGGAATTCATAACCCGCATCGTGGAACAAGTTCACCTTACCGGCCAGATTGAGTTTCTTGTCGTCGCGGGCGAACACGCCGTTTTCCGCCGTCAACACCAGCCAACTGCCGTCTTCCGTGGTGATGTCGGCTTTCGGCATTTCCAGTTCGACCCGCGTGCCGGGCCCACTCAGGTTGCGGGCCAGGTCAGCGGTCAGGGAAAACGGCTGATTGCTTTTGTCGGTTCCCACATAACGCGGATTGATCATTGACGGGTCCTCCGCATCAGAAAGCTGCAGGGCGGCAAAGCCGATGCGGAACCGAAGGTCCGAGGTGTCCAAATGCGGCCAGGCAATCACCAAGGCGATGACGACCAAGGCGATCAACGGCAACAGAAATTTCATCATCGAGACAAAACGGCTGTAAAGCTGAGAGTGCGAACGTTGATCCGCCTGCTTCAGGGACTCCATTAGCCCCGAGCGCCCGTGAAAACCTGCCGGCGCCGGCGCCGCGGGATGGAATTCCGTATCGGCGGAGACCATTCATCATCCTCCGTCAGGCGACGCCGGCCCGGAGGCAGTCATGGATATGAACGATCCCAACGGGGCCGGTTGCGTCAACGACGAACAGATTTGTGATGGTCAGCGTGTTCATGATGGCCAGGGCCTCACTGACCAACGCATCAGGGCCGATGGTGCGCGCGCGCGCCGTCATCACATCGCCGGCCCGCGTGTTGAGCAAGGTGTCGCCCATTTTGCGGCGCAGATCGCCGTCTGTAATGATTCCATCCAAATCGCCTGAGGCGCCAACAATACCGACGCAACCAAACCGTTTGGCGGTCATCTCCAAAATGACCTCCGACATGACCGTGTCTGGTGTGGCCAAAGGCAGTTCTTCATCACCATGCATGACGTCGGAAATTTTCAAAAGCCGCTGACCCAGTTTGCCGCCGGGATGCAACAGCTTGAAATCCGCTGAGGAAAACCCTTTGCGCTCTAACAACGCCACGGCCAGGGCGTCACCCAGCGCCAACATCATCGTTGACGAGGTGGTTGGCGCCAATCCCATGGGACAGGCCTCTGGGGCATCGGGAAGAATCAGTGCTGCATCGGCGGCGGCGGCAAGTGTGCTGCCGGCAACCGCCGTCACACTGACCAGGGGCATGTCGAAGCGCGCCGCGTGAGCAACGATGTCGGCCAGTTCAGCCGTTTCTCCGGAATTCGATAGGGCCAGGATGGAATCCCCTTGGGTGATCATGCCAAGGTCGCCGTGCGACGCCTCGCCGGGATGCACAAAAAACGCTGGCGTGCCGGTGGAGGCCAACGTGGCCGCGATCTTGTTGCCGATATGGCCGCTTTTCCCCATGCCGGAGACAATGACCCGGCCACTTGTGCGGCCAAGAATATCGAGAGCCTGGACAAAGGCCGTGCCCAGGCTGTCGGACAGACCCTTCAGGGCATCGGTTTCGGCAATCAGAACGCGCCGAGCGGCCAAAATATCGGCGTCGGCGTCGGCTGTATCGGACATTTTCTCAGGTGTCGGGACGGCAGGTGAACTCATGATGGGCAATCAATCCGATGGGGCAGACAGGTGCCGCGACATGCGGCAACAATATTGCGGCGGGATTATGGCGCCAATAATCGAGCTTTGTCGCTCAGCGGCTTCCTATCCAGCATCAAGAGTATGCGCCGGAAGGTCTGAAACGTCAATGAAACCGGGGTGTTATGCCGCCTACGAATGCGCGAATATGTCGGTCTCGGCCCAACCGCTGAGATCCAAATCGGCACGTGTTGGCAGGAAATCGAAGCACTTCTGTGCCAGATCCATCCGGCCTTCGCGTTCCAGCATGGCCTGCAGGCCACCGCGAATCTGATGCAGGTTAAGCACATCGGCGGCGGCATATTTCAATTGGTCCTCGGAAAGTTCCGCGGCCGCCCAGTCCGAAGATTGCTGCTCCTTGGAAAGCTCAATATTCAATAGCTCACGCGTGACGTCTTTCAAGCCATGCCGATCCGTATAGGTGCGGACCAGTTTTGAGGCGATTTTGGTGCAAAAAATTGGCTGCACGGTAACGCCCAGGGAACGCTTCAGTATGGCGACATCAAAGCGGGCAAAATGAAAAATTTTGGTCAGCCCGGGATCGGTGAAGAGTGCTTTGAGGTTCGGCGCATCATTTTCGCCGGCCGGCATTTGGATAAGATGACATACCCCGTCGCCGGCAGAAAGTTGGACCACGCACAATCGGTCCCGGTGCGGATTCAAGCCTTGGGTTTCCGTGTCGACGGCAACGCTGCCGGTAAAGCTCACGCCGTCGGGCAGGTCGCCGCGGTGCAATTCGATTGACTTGGCTTCGCGTTTCGCCGGTTTTGGCAACAACTTGCCCCTGCTCATTTCGTCCCGATATTAAGTATCAAGCCATTCTACGCCGATTTTCAACTAAAATCCCATCGGCGGGAATGGTGCCCAGGAGAAGACTCGAACTTCCACGACCTTGCGGCCACAGGTACCTGAAACCTGCGCGTCTACCAATTCCGCCACCTGGGCCCTTGATCGCCGTTTCTCGCAGGAAACTTGTACTGTCATTATTGAGAGCCGGGGGTATTGTCAATACGAGAAGCATGCGCGGCGACCAACATTGGATACGGGCCGCCCGCCGGCAGCCTCCAGGCAGCCCCAGGCAGCCCCAGGCAGCCCCAGGCAGCCCCAGGCAGCCCCAGGCAACCCCAGGCGGTTGACGCCGGCCATCCGGCCATGTAATCGAAAGGTGTCCACAAAGGCTGAAGATCACGCCGAGGAGGGATCATGGCGAGCAGGTCATTCAATCGTTCGCGAATGGGACGGGTCACCGTATTCGGCGGTTCCGGGTTCGTCGGCCGGCATCTGGTTCAGCGGCTGGCCGCATTGGGCGCCGAAGTCCGCATTGCCGTCCGGGATGTGAATACGGCGAATTTGTTGAAACCCTGTGGCGATGTCGGACAAATTGTCCCGTGGCAGGTGGATATTTGCGATCCGGCTCAGGTGGCCACTGCGGTCGATGGCGCCGACACCGTGGTCAATCTGGTCGGCATCCTTTACCAGCGCGGCGCGCGGACATTCCAGCGCGTGCACGTGGAAGGCGCCCGAAACATCGCCGCCGCGGCGACCGCCGCGGGCGTTCGGCGATTTATTCATATGTCGGCGTTGGGCGCGGATAAGTTTTCACCGGCCGAATACGGCCAAACCAAGTGGCTTGGCGAGGAAGCCGTCCGCGAGGCGTTCGCCGACGCGACGATTTTCCGTCCCAGCGTGATCTTCGGTCCGGAAGACAATTTCTTTAATCTGTTCGCCGGGATGATGCGGTTCTCGCCGGTGTTGCCGGTGTTTGGGGCGCCAATGTTGCCGAAAATAAGTCTTGGCGGCGACGCTGGCCCCAGCATCGATTTTTATGGCGACGGCGGCTGTAAATTTCAACCGGTCTACGTCGGCGATGTGGCGCAGGCCATGACCGACACGATTGGTAGGGATGAAACACGTGGCCAGACCTATGAACTGGGCGGGCCACGGACCTACAGTTTCAAGGAACTGATGGAACTGCTGCTGAAGGTGACCAACCGCAAGCGGATGTTAATGCCCCTGCCGCTCGGCATGGCTAGTTTCGACGCCCTATTTTTGCAGTTGCTGCCCAAACCGCTGTTGACGCCGGATCAGGTTTGCCTGATGGAGCGCGACAACGTCGTCTCGGGGGAGCTTCAGGGATTTGATGCCTTTGGTATCGAACCGGCGGCGGCGGAGGCCGTATTGCCGACCTATCTGCACCGGTTCCGCACCCCGAGCCGCCGCGACGCCCACGCCTAGGCGTCAGAATTGACTGAGATTATCGTCCACTAATACCGCTGCGGCAGGCCGTCCGACGAGCCTTCGGTTTCGCCTTGGGCAGCGCTGACGATTAGTTCTCCGTATTCGCGCAGGAAGACCGAGCCGCGTACGGTCCGTTGGATCAGCACACTGCGGCGGTCGCTCTCATCGGTCTTGCGGCGAACCATCTGCAGTTCGCTGAGACGATTGACGGCCCGCGTAATGGCCGGCTTTGAAACCTTCATCAATTCGGCAAGGCCGCGCACCGTATGCGGCGGCGGCGTCAGATAAACGGTCAACAGCAAGGCCATTTGCCGCGCCGAAAGATCCGGCGCATCGGCCCGGACGCTGGCGACAATGGCCCGGCGCCAGATATCCAAAGCTTGTAATTCGTTAAGATCGACACCGCTCATGACGTATGTTCAAGCCTTTCGGCGTCTATTCATTTCGATAACGTAACTTCTAGGGTATCTGTGCAGTGACCGCAACCAAATACCAAATGTTAGGCCGGATAACGTTGCGCCAGGGCGTCAAAGACGGCGCGCAGTCCCATGGCTTCACCGCCTTCCGGCCGGCCGGGCCGGCTGGTCAGGTTCCAGGCCATGAGATCAATATGCGCCCATGGAATGCCGGCGTCGACGAAGCGTTGAAGGAACAGCGCCGCCGTGATGGCGCCGCCGTGGCCACCTTCCGGGGCGTTGTTTAGGTCCGCGACCTTGCCATCGACCAGCTTGTCGTAACCAGCCCACAGCGGCATCCGCCACAAGGCGTCAGCGGTCTTCGTGCCGGCGGTGAGAAGATCGCCGGCCAGGGTGTCATCATTGCAAAACAACGCCGGCAGCTCGGTGCCCAGGGCGACCCGGGCGGCCCCGGTCAGAGTCGCGAAGTCGATCATCAATTCGGGCTTTTCGCTGGCCCCCTCGGTCAGCGCGTCGGCCAGGATCACCCGGCCCTCGGCGTCCGTGTTGCCAATCTCAATGCTCAAGCCCTTGCGTGTCGGCACCACGTCACCGGGGCGCATGGCGTTGCCGGCGATGGAATTTTCCACGGCCGGCACCAATAGGCGCAGGCGGACGGGCAATTTGGCGGCCATGACCATCCGGGCCAGACCCAGAGCATGGGCCGCGCCGCCCATATCTTTTTTCATCAGCTTCATGCCGGCCGCCGATTTGATGTCCAGCCCGCCGGTGTCGAAACACACACCCTTGCCGACCAAAGTCACCTTCGGCGCATCATCGTCACCCCATATCAAATCGATCAGCCGAGGTGCGCGGTCATTGGCCCGACCGACGGCGTGAATGGCCGGATAGTTCTGGGTCAGTAGATCCTCACCTTCGATAATGGAGAGGGCCGCGCCATGGTCTTCGGCCAAGCCGCGCGCCGCCGCGGCCAGACCGTCGGGGCCCATGTCGGCGGCCGGCGTGTTGATCAAATCGCGGACCAGGCCCGTCGCCTCGACCGTCCGGATAACTGATTTCCGGTCGCAGGTCTCTGGCCAGACCAACGTCGGTTTCGCATCGGTGTCATCGTCGTCATCACGCTTCTTATAGCGATCATATTTGTAGGCGCTTAATGCCCAGACCAGGGCTAGGTCTGTTGCCTGGGCCGGGTCCATGTCATTGGGCGGCGCGTAGGTGCCGGTGCGCAGTCCGCCCGGCAAGGCCGCCCAATCCCAAAGGGAAGGGTTTTCCGCAACGGTGAAAACCACCCGGTCGACATTTCCGTCGGTATCGGGAACTTGGATGACATTTCCGGGCTTGCCGCGGAATCCCGTCGTGGTCAGCCATTTTCGGATGGCGTCGTCGGGGCCGTTCATCCAATCGGCAAATTCGCTGGACGGAATCACAACAATGGGGACGGCTGAGGCGGTGTTATCGACGAATGAATTGAGCATGGGTCTTGCTTAGCCGCTCGCCGCGCCCGAATCAATCCTGGGTATTGCGAAGCGCGCCGCCGCGAACCAGGATGCGCGGGTCACAGGGAGGAAAGCGGTATGGCTGAAGCGACACTTGTCATCGGCAACAAGAATTATTCGTCATGGTCGTTGCGCGGATGGCTGATGGCGAAACAGAGCGGCGTGGCATTTGACGAGGTTCTCATTCCTCTCGACCGCGATGGCTTCAAGGACAAGATTCTGGCTTATTCATCGGCCGGGCGGGTGCCGATCCTGGTCCACGACGGCCGAACCGTCTGGGAAAGCCTGGCGATCGGCGAATATCTGGCCGAAGTCGCGCCGGAGGCCGGTCTCTGGCCGGCCGAGCAGGGCGCCCGTGCGCAAGCCCGTGCCATCGCCAGCGAAATGCATGCCGGCTTCGCCGCCGTGCGCACCCACATGCCTATGGATTTGCGCAGCCAGTGGCCGGATCGCGACGATGAACCCGGGGTTGCCGAAGATGTTCGCCGCATCATCGAGATTTGGAGCGGCTGCTTGGCCGGACCCGGCCATGACGGTCCGTATCTGTTCGGCGGCTTCGGTATTGTTGACGCCATGTTCGCGCCGGTGGTCGGGCGCTTCCTCACCTATGGCGTCGATATGCCTGAGACGTGCCGGGCCTACACCAAAGCCGTTTGGGATTGGCCGGCCATGCGAGAATGGCTGACCGCCGCCGAGGCTGAGTCCTGGGTTATCGAGGCGCCGAAGATTTAGCGGCTATCGATCTGCTACCCTGCGCAGCATGCTGTCATCGGCACGGCGCTATTCAATTCGCGCCTAATTCAGGTCGAGCGCAACGCGGAGGCCCGTATTGGAATTGGCGCCTCGATAATTTTTTTCTACGCCCCATCTGGCGCCTGACGAAACGTTGCGATAGCGCGTGTTGTTCCATGATCCGCTGCGAAATACGCGTCGTGAACAGTCGCCTCCGTCAATCCAGGGCGTACCGTCGGATGGTGCGCCGCGATATGTCGAATGCCAGCAATCCTCCACCCATTCGTTTACGTTCCCGACCGTGTCGTGAATGCCAAAACCGTTTGCCGGAAAGTTACCGACTGGCGACGGGCCGGCTCCGGTTATACCGATACAAATCGAAGATCCGATGTTGCCGCTCTCGCACGCTGCGGCCAAACCGTTTCCCAAAGGGTATGGTTTTGTGCTGCCGCCGCGCGCGGCGTATTCCCATTCGGCTTCGCTGAGTAGTCGGTAGGAGCGACCCGTGTGCTTGCTGAGCCAGTCGACGTATAATTTGGCATCATGCCAGTTGATGTTGCTCGCCGGTCGGTTCCCGCGTCCCCAACCATTGTCTTTGGGGCTATACTTGCCGCATCCGCCCGCGTCCACGCAGGCGTCCCATTCATCGAAAGTGATTTCGAACTTACCCGCGGCAAAAGGCCTGGAAATAGTCACCTGGCGCCTAGCGGGTGTTTGCGCGAACCTTTTAGGTTCAACGATCGGCGCATCGCGATCCTCAAATTCAACAAAACTGTCATACCCCATTACAAAGCGCCCCGCGGGTACGATGACCAACTGGGGGCACACGGGGCAGTCGCGAAATGTCGCGCCGGCCTGAAATTTGGGATCGGAAAGATCGCCGGTTGGGACAAGTGTGTTCTGTGCCGTGCACGATGCGAGGAGCGTCGCCATTAACGCCGTCCGCACGAAGCGCTTAACGCTAATATTGAACAACACAGCTCAACCACGCGCCTGGAAAACGGTATTAGGCGTCACTAATCCAGCCATTCGGCCTCGCCAAGACCCAGGCGGTCGCCGGGCAGATCGCCCTTCGCCGTATTGGCGTTGGTTTCATTTTCCTGAGCGATTTTTTCCAGGGATTTGGCCAATAGGTCTTCGTGGCGTTCCAGGGGAACGACGGCGACGCCGTCATCATCGGCAATGACAATGTCGCCTGATTTCACCGGGCAGCCGGCGCAGGCGATGATCCCGTCGATGATGCCGCCATGGCCCTTGTGCGGACCGGCCGGGACAATGCCGGCGGCAAAGGTTTGGAATCCCAGTTCGCGGATCTCGGCAACGTCGCGCACGGCGCCGTCGACGACCAGACCGCCAACGCCCCGCTGCATGGCGGCGCGGGTCATAATGCCGCCCCAAACAGCAGTGCCCAAGAAGCCCCCGGCGTCGATGACCAGAATTTCGCCGGGCTCCATGAGGCCGATGGTCATGTGCGCGGCGCCATTGTCGCCGACCATGGCAGTCACGGTCCGCGCCTGACCGCACAGCCGCATGCCATCGGCGACCGGCTTGATGCGGCCGTCCATGACCTGGGTGCGGTTCATCATGTCGGATACAATGGCCGGCGGAATGTCGCGCCACGGGGCGAGCTGATCTTCCGTGAGCTTGGTGAAATTGGCATGATAGCGCTGGATGGTCATGAGATGTCTCCGCTGGCCGGTTTCGCGATGGGCCCCGAACCTATAACATGGCATCCCGGTGGCCAAGTGGGAGTGTGCAATGATTTTCGGCCTGTTCGGCGATAAGAAAGAACGCGAAGCGAAGCAGTTCAATAAAGATGCGCCGTTGATCATCGAACAGGCCGAGCAATTGTACGCGCCGCCGCGGTTGCGGGCGATGGCGGAGACCATTGTCGAATTCATCGAACGGGCTCACGTGCGTTACGGGACCGCTGAGATTGATCTCAAACGGGCGCATTTTGACTTTCGCGGCCTCCACAAGGAAGCGCGGCGTAACAACGATCAAGTGGGTTTGAGCGCCATGACTTTGGTCATCATCTATATTCGCGCCGAAATCAATGGACCCATGGCAGCGCCGGCCCGGGCGACCATCGACGCCTTCACCGCGTCGTGGCTGCATGACGGCGATGGCGCCACCGCATCAGACGAGGAGGCGTGAGCGCCATGCAAAAAGATCGATTTGGAAATCCCTTTGCCGAAGGTCTCGCCTATGCACGCGGCGCCATCTTGCCGACCACCGCCGACGATATCGCCAAGCTGAAGGTCGCCTGGGCGCATATCCGACGGCGGCGCGCCGAATTGGGTGACGATGCGGTGTACCTGTTGAGCGGTTTGGAGCGGAACCTGCAATTGGAGACGGTCGATTTGTCCGTCATGGACGACGAGATCGCCGCTGCCTTGTTTACGGATGAGGTGACGGCGTTGGGTTTGGAGCATCTGGGCGGTGATCCGGCCCGGCACGATATCTTTATCTTCAATCGCCTGACGGCGGCACTTTTGACGGCCGCTGACGTGATGATCAACGATGGCGATACGGTCATCGGCGTTTCGCCCACATATAGCCATCCGGCGGTACAGCGCGCCGTTGCCCATGGCGGTGGCGTGTTCACCGATTCGATGGGGCTCGGCGGGTTTCGTGACGCCGTCGATGCCGCCGGCCGCCTTGATGCCGTGTTCATCACTCGGCTCTCGGTCAGTTACGAGATTTTGGGCACCGCCGATCTCCGCGAGATCGTTCGCATTGCCCGCGATCATGGCGCCCAAATCCTGGTCGATGACGCCGGCGGCGCGCGGGTTGGCCCGGCCTGTTTCGATCAGCCGCGCTTGTTGGAACTGGGAGTTGATGTCGGCGCCACGGGGCTCGACAAATACGGCACCACGGGGCCGCGTCTGGGGGTGTTGGGCGGTGAGCGGGATTTGGTCGCAAAGATCCGCGCCCGCGCCTATGAGATGGGCGTCGAAGCCCGCCAGATGCTGTATCCGGCGGTGGTTGAAAGCCTGCGCGGTTATAGTCCCGACAAGGTTCGCGAACGGGTTGCCGTCACCAAACTGGCCGGCGAAGCCTTGAAGCGCCGCCTTGGCGACAACCGCGTCATCGAGACGCCGGTCATCGTTCAACTGACGGCCGACGATATTCTGGAAATCGCCATGGAACGGGCCGGCATTGAAGACCCGCCGTGCGTGCCCTACGAAGCGACCGCCGGTCTGGCCATGGCCATGCTGCGCGACCACGGCGTCGTCAGCGTGCATTTTGCCGGGTTGCCGCCGGGCACGGCGTCATTGTTGATCAAGTTCCTGCCGCCCGATGTGTTGGAACGGTTCGGCGGCCCTGACGCCTTGGCCGAGGCCGTAGATGCCGGTTTGGATAGTTTGGCGGAAACCCTGAAAACACCCGGCGCGCTTGAGAGCCTGCTGCTTGACTGAGGTGTTTCGAAGCAAACATCAAGCCGACGCTGATGCGCCTCCTCAAACCGGTGCCCATACCCGGGCCGTTCTTTATTTATGCAGCGTCAACCAGATGCCCGGTCTTCACATAGATCAGGCCGCCGTCGGTGCTGAACGGGGTATGGATGCTGCCGGGCGGATTGCGCAGCCAGGCACCTTTCGGATACCGGCCCTGGTCGTCTTCGAATACCCCATTGATGACCAGAATTTCCTCGCCGGCGGGATGTGAGTGGCGGGAGAATTCTGTGCCGGGCTGCCATTTCACCAAGGCAACATGTTCGTATCCGCGCTGATATAACGGCATCACGGAAAGCCCGTCGACCATACCGGGCAGCCAGTCCTGCGTGTGGGTGTCGATCTGCACGGTTTCGCGATCTTCCGGGTCCATCTGGCACAGCTTGACGAAAATCACGCAGCCCGGATCACTATGCGGCTTGTGGCGCGAGCCCGGCGGATTGCGGATGTAGCTGCCGGCGCCAAAGTCACCTGTTTCGTCGGAGAACACACCCTCCAGGACCAGAAATTCCTCGCCTTCGGGATGCGTGTGGGCGTCAAACTTACTGCCGGGCGCGAAGCGTACCAATGAGGTCGCCCGTCCGGACTCGGCGCCATCCCGATCCAGCATACGGCGCTCAACGCCGGCCAGCGGCGAGGCCACCCAATCCATGGTTTCAGTCTCGATGACAACGCGTTCATTCAGGTCGGCGTTAATGAGCATCACCCATTATCCTAAATCTAGTGTGACAGCCGTCATTGCCCTACATGGTCTTGAGTAACTATTTTTGCCATGTTTGCAAAACTCTAACCTTTGCATGTGACACTCACATATAGGCGTCAATATAAGGCGCCGCCAGAAAACATTCGGCGTTCGAGAGCGGAAATCCAACAAAACGGTTCTGGTCCTTTCATGTCCAGAGCATTGGCAGCTATGGCCCGTGCCCTGGTCCGGACGAAAGTGGACCGCAGTAAGGAGAGACCGCCCATGGGAGACGCATCCTACGGCAATGCGATGACGGAAATCGCCCTGGCCCTGGCCATGGCCTTCTTCGCCATCATGGTTCTGGCCATGGTCTCCATGGGCGCCCCGGCGGCAACAAAAGCCGAAACCGCCGCTGGCACGCCGGTCAAGCTGACCCTGGCGCCGCCGTCTCCCTATGATGCGGCCCGTCACGATACCCCGGCCGGCAAGGATGAGATTATCGTTTTCTGGCAAGGCCGGTTCTACGACCAGGATCTGAAGCCGGCGCATATTCAGACGCGCCGCTTCGCGGGCCGGGTCATTCTGGCTTTGTCGCCTGATCTTTCCATGGCCCAGGCGTTGCAAGCGCGCGCCAAACTGCAGGCCAAGGACATTGTTGTTTCCACCCTCGACCAACGCTGGCTGAAGACCATCGGCCAAGCCATCGGCACGGAGTAAGCTATGTACCCTCTCCCCATTCGATTGAGCCTTCTGGTTCTCGCAGCGCTGATTACCATTGGCGCGGCCCGGCCCGGCGCCGCCGCGACGACGGACGAGGTGAAGCGGATTATCGTCGAGGAATCGCGCCAGACCCTGGTGCCGTCGTCTCTGGCCCTGGCCGTGGCACAGGTGGAATCAGGATTACGCCCGGATCGCCAAGGCGCTGATGGCGCCCGCGGTGTCTTTCAATTACTGCCGGCAACCGCCGACAGTCTGGATACCCAACCCCGCGAACTTTGGAATCCCCGCAAGAACGTGCGCGCCGGATTAAAACTGTTGGATGGCCTGCTGGATCGTACGGAAGGCCGCTGGGACGAGGCGCTTCGGGCCTTCGCATCGCTGCGCCCCGACCGCAACGGCGTCAACCCACAGCGCTACGTCAGCGATGTCCTGGGCTGGGAACGTCGCTATGCCGAACGCCTGGCCCTTCAAGATGCGGTCAACGGCCGCCGCCGCGACGTATTGATGGGCCATGATGACTGGGGTTCGGCGGAAAAGCCGGCCTCAAACGGCATCGTCGGGCGCGATACGCTCCCGACCAGAGAACCCATAGAGCAAAGCGAGCCCGAAGAACCGCAGGTCGCCGAACTGCCGCCGTACTTGCAGCCCGAAGACGTGAACCCCGATGAGGACGATGATACGGACGTCCCTGTGGAGGTTAGAATCTACCGCGGCGGCAAGGGTACCGAGATCGAGGTGACCGTCTACGAGGAAGAATTCGAAACCGATCCGCCGGCATGGCGCCGCCCACCCATGCCGCCGGCGTTCAGCTATCGTCCGCCGCCACCGCCGCCGCCGCGTTTGTGGAAACGTCCGCGGCAGTTCTCGCGGCCCTTTGGCTGGCGTAATACCCGCCTCAATCGGGGCTCCCGCTGGTCCCCGCGCCGGGCGCGCCAGATGAAACGCCAGGCCCGCCGGGCAATCAGGCGGAGGAACCGTTGATGGCTATGACCGGCAAAAAAGCATCACAGGCTATCTTAGCCGGTACCGCAATCACCATTGCCGCCTGGGCGTGGTCCGCCGATGCCGCCGCCCGGTCGGTGAACCGTCCTGATAGCGAAGCCCGCCAGACCATCATGCGCCTCGTCGTCCGCGAGGCCCGGTATATGGGCATCGCCGCCGATCTGGCCCTGGCCGTGGCCAAGGCGGAATCCGATTTCAACGTGCGGGCCCGCAGTCACAAGGGCGCGCGCGGCGTTATGCAGATCATGCCGGCGACGGCCCGCGGCGAATATGGCATTGCGCCGGGATTGCTGTGGAATCCACGCATCAACGTGCGCTTGGGCCTACATTTTTTACGCCGCCTCATTCAACGCTACGATGGCCGTGTCGATTTGGCTTTGTCCTACTATAATGGCGGCTCAGCCGTCGGAGTGCTGCCCAACGCCAGGGTCATTCCGGCAACGCGGAAATATGTCAGCAAGGTGCAGGGCTACCGCCGCATCTTCAGCCGGCAACTGCATCGGGAGGGACACAAACTTGGATATCGTGTCTTCGGAAAATCTGGTTCTCGAAGAGGGCAAGAGTTCTGAGCTGGCCCAATGCCTGCATATGGTACAGGAAGCGACCGTTGATGATGACAGCAAATACACCGATAAGACCTGCCGCGAACTGGCCCGCCATATCGTTTGCCGGACCTACGCGCCGGTGGTTCACGAGCTGTGCCATCTGGTCGTCATCGGCGCCCACGGCGGCAGCGCCAGCGGCCGCTATGAAGAGCTGTTCTGGGATTCCGGCGCCGCGCGAACCTCAAGGTTCCGTGCCTACCTGGATGCGCGTCCCTGGCAGGGCACGGCTGTTTCCGTGGCCTCCGGAGAGGCTGCCGTTGACTATACCGACAAACTTTTCGCCGTTTCCTTCGGCCGCATGCCGCTGCTTTCAGCCCTCATGGAGTTTTTGATGACGGCGCTTGGATACACGCCCCTGGACGACGCCCTGAGGCCTCTCGTGGATGAGATGCCGGATGCCGCCGCTGTTTCCGAGGCGGCGAACGATCTGTCACGGCGGCTGTACGCCTATCTCAACGATCACCTGCCGCCGGTCCAGGCGCAACGCAAGAACCGTAGCTTCCTGGCCTTTGCCGCCGAGCAGGCCGACGGCCCGCTGACGCCGCAAAACCTTAGTGACAGCCTGGTGCTCGATTACTGGGTCGCCCATTCGGCCAGCGCCGATGAGGATGCGGGAAGCGACGTGGATGCGCGGACCTACCGCGGTGTTTTCGAAACCGCGGCGCGGCTGGTTCGCATTCTGCGCTACGCGGAAGAAAAATATCGCATGGGTGGCGCGCTGCCCATCGGTACGGATCGCGAGGCCGGCGAAGTGGACCCGGCGGATTTTGAACGCGCCGTCGGCGAGGTCGAAGACGAAGACGATCCCCTAGCTCGGGCCGAAGAGGTTTTGGGCGGCGCGGTCAAGTTCCTGAATAAGCGCGAACTGTCGATGCTGGCCGAATCGGTCCATGGCGACGCTGTCTCGCGGGCCCTGCCGCGGTCAATTCTGCGCAGCGCCGTGTTCGGTCAGGTCCAGGCCCGCTTGACCCAAGCGCAGCGCGGCAAGCCGAAGCCCGGTGACTTGGCGGCGATGATCGGCGCATTGCCGGACCATGACTACGACGTCCGCCAGGAAGACTATTGGCAATTGGTCGAACATATGGACCGCATGCTGTTGGCTGGGTTTCATGCCTTGGCGCGGGTCGGCGATGCCGCCGCGATCACGCTGGCCCTTGCCCTCAGGCCGGACATGGATCTTGGCGGTATTCAGGTATCTGACGACCCTGAACTGGCTGAGGGCAATGTCATCTCATTTCAGGCCGCCGCCGCCGGCAAACAGTTCTTCGACGCCTTAGCGAGCGATGGCGACGGCGATTTACCTGAACTCGGCGCCGACGCCCTGAAAGCCTTCAAGTCGGTTTCCCGCAAGGGCTTTACGGAGACCGACCTGGCGGCACCGGAAATCATCGAAGACTTTGCCGACGGCGTGCGACTTTTGTTGGCGGTGCGCGGCGATCTTCTGAATTTTCTTGAAAAGCCGGCCGCATCCATAGATTGGGCCCAACAATTCGACGCCGATAAATCGGTCTTTACCCAACAATTCATGCTCTTGTACGGAGGCCAAAATGGCTGATACCACCGCGAATATCCCGGAACGGTTTGCCGCCGACGCCTTGGATGCGCTGTCCCACGTCGACGAAATTCTGGCACCTGCGCCTGGCAAGATCGGCTTTGCCGAACTTTACGCCTACGCCGTTGATCCGGCCCATGAACCCGCCGAGCGCATGCTGTCGGCCCTCGACCGGGACGCCGCGTTGCGGGCCGATTTCCAGCGGCTTCTTAAAAACACCGCGCGTTACTATATGCCGCAGGTCGCGGCCGCCAGTTCCGGTGCGTTGGACTCGCGCGAGGTTGACGGTTGCCGGATCGTCTTCAAGTCGTCGCGCGCCGATCCCAATCAGCTGTACGTCATCGTTGAAGCCACGGCCGATAAGACCTTTGAGCCGGAAATCCTGTTCGTTCAGTTTCCCGACGGCCGCACCCGGCGGACCGAACTGGGTGGCGGCCGCGACGGCCGTACCCAAATCCTGCTGGACCGGACATCGGAAATTGCCCAGGGTTTGATGGACATCAATACCGAGGTGTATGTGAAGTGAACCCCGTCCGGGTATTCATCGCGACCACCGCCGGCCTTGTCGCCGTTCAGCGGATCACCGAGGAGGACCCGGAGGTCAACTCGGTCGTTTGTCTGGCCGGCAAGGCGGTGGCCCTACCCATCAGCGCCGCCTATGAGGCCTTCGTCCGCAACCCGACCGGCGTCATTCAGCGCCAGTTCGGACATCCCGCCTACCGCGTTGATGTCTCGGCCCCGGTTGATGAAGGGTATAGCTGGCAACTCGCTTTGTTTGCCGCGCATGCCCTGGTTAAAGCCGATCGCCTGGCCCATCCTGATGCCGACGCGCCGTTAACGGTCATTGCCACCGGTGAAGTGAACCGGGACTTGCATGTCCTCGAAGTCGATCATATGGCGGAGAAGTTTGGCGATCTGGCCGCCGGTCTCACGGCCATCGGCGCCGACCCGTCGCGTACGGTATTGGCTGTGCCGCACGGCAATGACGAAGCGGTTACGGACCATGTGCAGGCTGCCGGGCTGGCGGACAGCGTGCGGGTTTTGGCCATCGCCCACACCGGCGAACTCATTGACCATATGGGCTTGGCCATCAAGGACCGCTCCGACGCCCCCCTTTCCACGCCCGACGCCCCGGTGCCGCCGCCGACATGGTCGCGTGGCAGCCGTGCCGTCTTGTTAATTCTGTTGGCTTTCATGGTCGCCGCCGGCGCCGGCGCCGGTGGTGTGCGTTACAGCCCGCAATTGAAATCCTGGGCGGCCCAGTGGATTCCGGCGCTCAAAGACAGCGAACCAACAAAATCAACGACGCGCTTGCAACCACCCGACACGGTGGTCCTGCCGACTGTGACGAAGAAAGAAGCTGAGCCCGAGGCCTCACCACCGCCGTTGCCGGAGCCGGCAAAGATCGTCGATAAGAAACCGCCGCCGCAACCTGTACCGCAAACTGTACCGCAAACTGCGCCAAAAACGGTGAAGGCACCTGCGGTCGCCAAAGAACCGCCGCCAAAGACGGTTCCGGTGAAAGTTGACGCACCGACGAGGGATATTCTCAAACCCTCCGACCGGCCGCCGAAAAATGATGTCATCGAGACCGCGCGATTAGGCAATGCGCCGAAGGATTCGGTGATTTTGGAGATTCTTGAAAACCGCGCGCCGCCCGGCTACCGCTGCCGCGATGTGCGCGCCGGTGTTGTCGAGGCCGAGACCGAAGCCGCGCCCGCCAAGGGGCCGTTCGCCTTCGGGCCCAGTACCATGGACAATTTGTGTTCCGTTGAAATCAAGGCGACGGCCCGTGATGAAGGCCTCTATCTGTTCGGCCGCTACCACCGCTGGGCCGCAAGCCGGCCGGGGCAGGGGCCACCCGACAAGATCATCGATCTGGGCCCCAGGCGCGGCAATGTCCATTGGTCCGTGGATATCCCCGACGACCTGCGCCGCGGCGCCTCGTTTCAGGTTTTGGTGTTTTCATCGTGGCAGAGCTTCAACGTGCCGACTAAGCTGTTGGCGCGCATCGGCACCAAACCGCGAAGCCCGCAAGCCCGCAAAGCCGTGAAACGACTGAAGCGGCGCGGGATTGCCTTAAAGACCAGCCGTTTCCGGGTCATTCCCGAGCGCCGCGCCCCACCGCCCCGCCGGCCCGGAAATCAAAGCTGGCTGCCGAACACGGGGGGCTGAACAAGCCTTCCTGAAAAAATCCGCCTGCCCCTTTCATAGCCTCTCCGACCACCACGCGAAGGAGAACGGTTATGAAGTCCCAACCCAAGAATTCACGTTTCGCCGGCCTTATGGCCCCAAGGGCCGCCATCGTGAGCGGCCTGCTCGGCATCACTGTATTGGCTGGCTGTGTGCCGGCGACCACCGGCGGCGGCGAAGGCATCGGCTTCCGCCAGGCCCGGTTTCAGGAAATTTCCGCCATGCGGTCCTATCGGGGCTGTGTCGACGACGCCATGAAGGTTGCCGAAGACGCGCGGCGCCAGGGCCATGCCGCCGGTTATGCGCGCAGCGCCCGCATCCTTGAAAAGTGCGAGGCCGATCTGGGTCCCGAATCGACGACGCTGGCCCAGGAAGAACGCATGCGTGCTTATGCGGTCAGTGTCCTGAACTACGTCAAGGCCGGCGACCTGGCCAGCGCCAGCACCAACCTGCAGACCTTCAAAAAGGCCTTCGACGGGCATGATCTTTATTTGCCCGACGGTTCGTCATTCATCGATACCCTGACGCTGATCACCGCCAGCAAGGAAAACGCCCGGCCGCATCGCATCGCCATGATGAACGTCTCCCAGGACCTGCGGACGGAAATGCAGCGGGTTTCCTTCTGGAAGCGCAATTAAGGCCGGCCCGGCCGCGAGGAGAACCGAGATGACCTATCGACAATCCACCCCGATCCTATTGGCCGCCGCCGTGAGCTTTTCGATCATGGCCTTCGCCGGCGGCCAGGCCCATGCCGCCTCGCCGGCCTGGAACCCGTCGGTGACGGAAAAACTGGTGAAGCTACCGCAGGAATACCTGAAAAAGTCTTTGGATCGGGATTTCCGCCGCTCACCCCTGGCCGACGCGATCGCGAACACGGAGCAGGAAATCGGCTTGAAACTGCAAACCCTCGGTGATCTGCGGACAGCCGCCGAGCAGGCTGACGGTGAGTTGCAAACGGAACTGCGCCATCAGTTGTTGGCCGAGAAGCGCCAATACCTGAATTTGGTCAAGGCGCGTCAGGATTTGAAGCGTAAGCACCTTGAGAAACGCCGCCGCGTCTACAAACGCATCCTCGGCAAGGTGCTGCGCAAAAAGCAGAACGAAACACCTCAGCAGGTCAACCTGGTGAAGCAACAGCAGGCCGCCCAGGCCCGCTTCCAGCGCACCGTCGAAGCGGTTGATATGAAGGTCTTCGCGACCACCGTGACGCCGCAATCCAAATATGCGTCGGAATACGCCAAGAACCTGTCCGCGGCGAACGCCCTGCTGCAAGCCATTTCCAGCCATCCTGCCAACAAACGCCAGGCCGAAACTTCGCCGGCGGACAAGGCCGATTATCTGCGCCGGCTGGTGGCCGACACGGATGCTGAACTGGCTCTGGTTCACCAGGAACAAGAAATTGTCGGGTTCATGGCCAAGCTGGTGTCCCTGAACGCCATCGCGCTCTCAGAAGAGATCACCGAGGATGCGGAAGAGGATTTGGCCGATTCGGGCGAAGAAAAAGACGATTCGCCCATCACCTCCGCCCTCAATCATTTCATCCAGTAAGTACGGCACAACAAGGAGATTCGTTATGAAAACGTTCACCCACACCATCGCCGCGGCGGCCCTGATCGCCGTTACGGCCGGCACGGCCCCTGAAACTGCTCAGGCGGGCAGCGTTGAGAACATGGAACGCGAACGTGCCATCCTCATGGAGACCTATCTGGCACCCGACATGAAGGCCGAGGACCGCCACACCAAGGCCAACCTGTCGAAGCGTCAGCTTATGGACCTGGAGCGCATCGTGCTTCGCGATAAGTCACTGGTCGGCCGCAATACGCCGGCCGTGCGCCGCGTCTTTGCCCACTATGACCGGTCGTTCCTGGTGCACGCCGCCATGGAAAAGGATCTGACCATCCTGGATCATTGGCTGCAGCAAATCGGTGTCAGCCAGGAATCGGTCATGAACGCGACCCGCAGGCGCCGCTAGGATGCGTGCGCTCCTTGACATTGCCGGCCCCGGCACCCGGGCGCTTAGTTACCTTCTGGGGTTCTCGGTCATCGGATTGGCTTCCGCCGTGATGATCACCGAAACCCAGGTGGGCGACATCGTCGCCTGGTCGGAGAAGATTTTCGGGACCCTGTTCCTGACCATGTTCTGCGGCCTGGTCTACGTATCGGCGCTGGCATTGGTCAAGGTCAGCGGCCGGCCGCTGGGTGAACCCGGCGTCCGCACCTGGTTCGAAGCCGGCGTTCAGGCCGCCAATGCCATCGCCACCTTGGCCCTCACCTATACCTTGTTGGGCATCAGTTTGGGTATCGGCAGTCTGGCCAACCACGACCTGAACCCGCAAACCATCCAGGATGTCATCAAGGGTCTCACCGATAATTTCTCGATGGCATTCATGACCACGGTGGTCGGGTTGCCCATGTCCGCCGGTCTGCGGGCCGCGCTGCTGGTCGCCTACAGCCGGGCCCAGGAACGCGCCGCCGCCATCGCCGGGCGTCCACCTCTGCCGTATATGGGAGATTGATCATGCGGTTTCTTCTTTTCAATGCCATCGTCGGCCTTGCCCTCGTTTATCTCTTCAACGGCGGTGAGCTGCCTCTCAATAGTTTGCAGGGTGGGTTTCGCGAAAGCGTTGCCGCTGTCCAAGCGACCGCCGAAAAGGCGGCTGTCAAAGTCAAACGCCAGTTGCACGTCGCTGACGCGCCAAAAGCCGAGCCCAAAGGGTACGCCAAGGATGTCATCCCGCCGCCCCGGCCCGCACCGCAGCCGGTTCCGGCACCGGTGAAGCGTCAACAAACGAAGACGCCGCCACCGCCGCCGCCGGTTCCCGGGGCCAAGATGGCCGAACCGCGGGTCGCGCCGCTGCCCTTGCCGCAAGCCCGGACGGTTGCCGAGCGTCCAGTCCATGCCATTGACGAAGCCAAAGCGCTCAAGGCGGCGGCTCCGCGCGACCAGCGCCGCGATGAAGTTCTGAGCAACGGGCCGGTGAACGATACCGCCGGCCGCGTCGCCCTCAAGGAAGGCACCCGCCTGATGACGGCCACTGAGCGCCGCCGTCAGCTTGATGATTTGGCCGAGGAAATGGAAATGCTTTACCTGGATAAGATCGGAGGCTGAGGCGATGACCCGGCGGCAACTTGGTACGGGTCTCGCGATCACTGGCATTCTGCTCGCCATTCTGGCCGTCCATACCATGGATGCCCCGGAAACCACCGATGCGACGAATGCTCTAATGCCACAACCGATACCGAAAAAGGTTGAGCCGGCAGCGGACGTTCCGCCGAAGACCGCGGTCGCCAGTGTCACCCTGCCGCCGCCACCGGCCCTCGAGGCACCGCGCCGCACGGTCGAGCCGCTTGAGGCCGCATCTCCCGCCGCACCGAAGCCAACACGTCGCGTTAAACCGATTGCCGCTGAGCACCTCGTACAGAAGCCTGTGGCGCCGGCGAAGCTCGTCGAGCCCATGGCGCCGGCCCCGAAGTTAAAACCTGCGGCCAAAATTGATGCTGTGGCAGAAAGCCCAAAGACCGAGAAGGCCCGCAAAGCTTTGAAAACCGAAACCCTGGAGCCGGCCGTGCACGTCGCGGAAAAGACCATCCGGCAAGCCGGCCGGCCGTTGCTGCGCATGCTCGAACACGGTGACGGCCCGATCGTCGAAATTACCTGGCCTGGCGACCGCCGGGCGCGCGGCCATCTGCATCGTCTGTTCTCACAATGCTACGGCATGCGCGTCGCGCTGATCGACGACGCCGGCCGCCTGTTTGATGCGGACTCGCCCCGTGGCACGCCCTGGGCGATCAATACGGATCGGTTCAGCGGCTTTATCCGCCAATCCAGCGGCGGCGTTCCCCTGGCCGAGCGCCAGACGGTGATGCGTATCCGCAATCTCCACGGCCTTGATAGCCGCGCCGCCGCGGTGCGGGTTTTCCCGCGCCGTGCCGACGCTCTGTTGTTGGGCGGCCTGAGCCAGTTGGTTGGTCCGGGCTACCGCAAGGCCCGGCGCATCCAGGCCACCTACCGGCTGGCCGAAAACCAAGTTCGCATCGAAGGCATCCGGGTTGACGGTACCGCCGTCAACGGCGCCATCGACCTGACACGCGCCGCGCGCCGCGGCTGCATCCTTTAGGGAGCTGATATTATGAAACGCATTCTCTCCGGCCTCATGGCCCTGGCCGCCGCGACCGCGCCACTAACGGCTCAAGCGTCGAGCAGCGAGGCGTTGATTTCCTTCCATGGCGCCGACAACGGGTCGTGGGAACGCCGCGCCGCCGTGCAGGATTTGCTGCGCGATCACTACGGGTTTGATCAGGTCCGGGTTTTGGTTGATGCCACCGCCGCCGAGGTGCCGAAAGAAGTCCGGCGGTTTCTAGAGAAACCGGCCCGGCCCGGCGACCAACGCTTCGTCTGGGTCAGCGGCCTGAAAGGTGAGGCCGGCAAGACCGTGTGTCCGGGGCCGGCCGCGGCACCCATGCGCCCGTCGGCGTCGACCCTGGTTCTGGCGCCGGACTGCTACAAACCGGTCATCCGCTTTCCACAAGGTGCGCGGCATTATCGCCTCAGCGCGCCGGCGCCCGGCGCTGCCGCGGCGCGGGTCGGGCGCATCGATGCCCGGGATCCGGGCCTGGTCGCCCTGATCACCCTGCCGGTTGGCGACGACCGCTATGTGGCCGGCGCTGACTCATTGATTTTCGACAGTCTGAAAGCCGGCGGCAAAGCCGGCATTGTCGATCCCACTTATCTGCTTCGGGCTCTGCGGGCCGGTTTTCGGTGGAACGGCACGGCCTACACGCCGACACTGGACTTGTTCTATGGCGGCGCTCACGAAGCGGTCGGCCCCTTCGGTTTTCGTTCCGACCAGACCGGCGCAGCACTTTTGGAGCGGGTTCGCCCGGTTAAACGAAAGGCCGGGCGAAAGGCCGGGCGCCTGCGTGTCCACGACAGCCCCGATCCCCATACAGCGGCAGCGCTGACGGTGCGTAAACCGGGGCCCGTGCGGGTCCTGCGCGCAGACCGCAGCGGCGCCATGCGCTATGTGGCCATTGGCGATAATCTTTTTGGCTGGGTGCGTCGTCATGACCTGCATCTGTAAACCCCGCGCCGCTGCGGCGGTTCTGACCGCCCTGGCCGGCATGGTGTTACTTGGGGCCTGCAACGTCACCTATCGGGACCGGGGCAATGCCGAAACCGTCGGTATCAACCGGGCTGAGAACACGAGCTTTGACCGGCAGGTGGATTTTCATTTGGACCGGGCGTTTTATGAGACCCCGCCGGACTGTGCCATGGTCATGCCGACGATCCTGCCGAAGGGCGCTGATCGGAAGCTTGGCCAGCGCATTGACGATGCGGTGGCCCGCCATTTGGGCGGCTATCTGGACAAGGTCATTGGTGCCCGGCGGGTCCGTGCCCAGGCCCGCCAGCGCGCCCTTGCCCCCGGCCGCGCCGATGATCGCCGGCGCCTCGGCCGGGCGCTGCGTTGTGACAGCTATATGGAGGTCGCGACGGACGGCGTTGATTCCGTCTACGCCGTGGTTTGGACCAATATATCCGTTGGCCTGCGCCTGACCCTGAAACGTGTTCGTGATGACCAAGTTCTGTGGCGCGGTGCCCATACGGCGGAGCGCTCCGATGGCGGTCTGCCGATCTCTTTCCTGGGTGCCGGTGCCGGAATGTTCAGCGCCGGCCGGCTGGCCCAGGACCGCGACGCGGTGCCCTCGATGATTGATGATAATCTCCGGCGGACCTTTGCCAGTTTGCCGGACATGAGGCGTAACTAATTGATTATAATATATAAAATTTTATATGCAAAAATGCGTCTAAACCTCTCATAGCTTTCGTACAGGTTCGATGACAGCCGATTGAGGCGCCACCGAACAACGGAATCGAAAGCAAGGAGTTGAGATGATGAAAACCAAGATTATCGCCATAGTCGCCGCCGCCCTGATGGTCATCGGTGTGACGCCGCAAAAAGCCTCTGCCGGGGACGCCAACGTTTTCGGCACGGTCATCGGCGCCGCCACCGGCGGTTTCGTCGGTTCGCACATGGGCCGCGGTGATGGCCGCCTGGCGGCGACCGCCGCGGGCACCCTGTTGGGCGCGCTTATCGGTCATGAACTGGGAACCGCCGCTGACGCTCAAAATCGCTATGAGACCAGGCACGGCACAGTCTATGGCAAGCCGCGCTACAGCCGCCCCGTCTACAACCGTACCGTATATCAGCCGGTCCGTGTCGCGCCGCCGCCGGCGCCGCGTCGCAAGGTCGTGGTCCACAAACACAAGGTCACGGTGAAGCACGTCTATGCTGATCGCGATGACCGCTGGAGTGAGAAAAAGTCGCGCAAAAAGCAGTGGAAAAAACGCCAGGCCCGCAAACGCCAGTGGGAACAGCGCCGCCGTGAACTGGCCCGCGCCTGCTACGAACATCCGCGCCGCTGCGCCCAGGCCTTCTAAGATTCCCCCAGGCCTCCGCCCTGATAAATGGGGTTGGGCCTCCTCGCAGAGACGCCCGGTGAGTCCGCTCCCCGGGCGTCTTTTTGCGTGTCTTCTTATGGGTCTTTCGGGGGGCGTTGACGGCACGCCCGGTTTTCCCGATGATCCGCCAGCGTCCGAACGTTACGGACGATAAGGGCGGAGGCGACACAATGCGCGGGGCTGATCTCATCGTCCGGACGCTATCGGCGGCTGGGGTGGACACCATCTATTCCCTATCGGGCAACCAGATCATGCCGATCTACGATGCCTGTGTCGATGCCGGCATCCGCCTGATCCACACCCGCCACGAAGGCGCCGCCGTCTATATGGCGGACGCCCACGCGCAACTGACCGGTGGCGTTGGCATCGCGCTGGTTACCGCGGCGCCCGGCTTCGCCAGCGCCGTTGGCCCCCTGTACATGGCGCGCATGGCGGAAAGCCCCATCGTTCTGTTGAGCGGTGATTCGCCATTGTCTCAGGACAGCATGGGCGCCTTTCAGGAACTCGATCAGGTTGCCATATCGGCACCGCTCTGCAAGGCGGCGTTTCGGCCGGCGAATGCCGCCGACCTCGGCGATGACATGGCGCGCGCGCTTAGGATTGCGGCGGCCGGCCGGCCCGGTCCGGTGCATGTGGCACTGCCCTTTGATCTGTTGAATGAGGAAGTTGGCGAGGTTGACCTGCCCGGCGTCGATGCCTTGACGGCGCCCGTGGCGGCCCCGGATTCCGATGCCGTGAAGACAATCCTCGACACCCTGGCGACGGCGGATCGGCCCGCGGTGATCACCGGCCCGGCGCTTAACCGGACCCGCCGGCCCGGCCTGGCGGATAAACTCACGGCGGCGCTGGACGCTCCGGTTATCTGCATGGAAAGCCCGCGCGGCCTGGCTGACCCCAGTTTGGGTGATTTTGCCGGCACCTTGGCGACGGCGGATGCCATCGTGGTGATCGGCAAGAGCATCGATTTCACCACCGGTTTCGGCAAATCGCCGACGTTTGCCGAGGCCGCCCGTATTGTGGTTGTCGACCCCGACGACGATGCCCTGGGCCGGGCCAAGCGGGCCTTTGGCGCGCGTCTGGTTCTGGCGCATCAGGCGGACGCCGTGGCGACGGCAATAGCGTTGGCCGAGACCCCGCCCGCCAACACTGACCGCGCTGATTGGCGCGCCCGGATGGCGGCGGCCATGGCCGCGCGGGCGGCGGAACCCGCCGAAGCCGGCCCCGGCCCCATGCGGCCGGCGGTGCTTTGCGCGGCCGTGCAGCGTCTGCTCGACGCGGCCGACGATCCGATCCTGATCGTCGATGGCGGTGAATTCGGCCAGTGGGCGCAGGCCAGCGTGGCGGCATCGGCGCGCATTATCAACGGCCCATCGGGGGCCATCGGCGGCTGCCTGTGTTATGCCGTGGCGGCGAAGATCGCGCGGCCCGACGCCACCGTCGTGGTTCTCATGGGCGACGGCACGGCAGGGTTTCATTTCGCCGAGTTTGAAACGGCGCACCGCTATGGCGCCGATTTTGTCGCCGTGATCGGCCATGATTCCCGGTGGAATGCCGAATATCAGATCCAGCTTCGGGATTACGGTGAACATCGGCTTAATGAATGCGAATTGAACCCGACCCGATACGATCTGGCCGCCGCCGGCTTCGGTTGTCACGGCGACCATGTGAGCGATCCGGCCGATCTGAATGCCGCCCTGGAAAGGGCCCTGGCCAGCGGCCTGCCGGCCTGTGTTGTTGGCGTTATCGACGGCCTGCCGGCGCCGTCCGGCAGCGGCCATTGATGCGCAAATCTATCAGTCAAGGGAGGACCGGCCGGTGACAAGCGAGGACCAATGGCAAGCCGCCCTTGAGCGCATCAAGGATGTGGTCGGTGAGAACGGCTGGTTGAGCGACCCCGCCGACACCGCACCCTATGTGACGGAATGGCTGAAACTTCTGGAAGGCCATTGCCGGCTGGTGGTGCGGCCGGCGACCACCGCCGAAACCGCCGAAGTCATCGCCATCTGCCACGAGGCGGGCATTCCCGTCACGCCCCAGGGCGGCAACACGGGCATGGTCGGCGGCGCCGTGCCCGATGGCGGCATCGTGTTGTCCCTGGACCGCATGAGCCGGGTGCGCGCGGTCGATGCGGAGAACGCGACGTTGACCGTTGAGGCGGGCTGCCTGCTGGCCGACGTGCAGAAGACGGCGGAAGACGCCGGGTTCCTGTTCCCGCTCAGCCTGGCGTCCGAGGGCAGCTGCCGGATCGGCGGCAACATCTCCACCAACGCCGGCGGTAACAACACGGTGCGCTACGGCAATACCCGCGAACAGGTGTTGGGGCTTGAGGTCGTGTTGCCCGACGGGCGGGTCTGGGATGGACTGCGCGCGCTGCGCAAGAACAACACGGGTTACGACCTGAAGCACCTGTTCATCGGCGCCGAGGGCACGCTGGGCATCGTCACGGCGGCGGTGCTGTCCATGGTCCCCGCGCCCCGCGACCGGGTCACGACGATGGCGGCGGCGAACAGTTGGGACGACTTGCTGACGCTGTTCGGTATCATGCGCGGCCGCCTGTCGGGATCGCTGGTCGCCTTCGAGGCCTTCACCGATCTCTGCATGGAGATCACCGTTCACCATATCGACGACGCCACCGATCCCTTCGCCGAGCGCCACCCCCTTTACGCCCTGATGGAGGCGTCGTGCTACGACGATGCCGCGGCGATCCGTGACGCCTTTGAGGCCGGCCTGGGCGAAGCCTTTGACGCCGGGTTGATCGTCGACGCCGTGATCGCCGAAAGCGGCCAGCAGGCCGATAACCTGTGGCGCATCCGCGAAGGCCTGCCGGAAGCCCAGAGCATAGGCACGACCGTCATCAAGCACGACATTTCCGTGCCGATCTCCCGGCTTGCCGAATTCGTCGCCGCCGGCGCGCCGCTGGTCGCGCAAACCATCCCCGGCGCCAAGCTGCTGCCCTTCGGCCACATGGGCGACGGCAACCTGCACTACAACATGCTGCAACCCGACGCCATGGACCGCGACGATTTCCTGGCCCACAAGCCGGACATCAACCGCGCACTCCACGATCTCGCCGTCTCCATGGGCGGCACCTTCAGCGCCGAACACGGCATCGGCCTGACCAAGGCCGGCGAGTTGGCGCATTACCGATCCGACGTGGAAATGGACCTCATGGGGCGGGTCAAATCGGCTTTTGATCCCACCGGCATCATGAATCCGGGCAAGGTGCTGGCGAAAACTTAAGGCGGCACTCGGAACTTCTCGACAATCAGCACTCGGCTGGACCTGTTCTGACGGGCGCCGGCGTCAAGTCGGACGTGATGATCAACGATCAGAAATGCCTCCAAATAACTGTGATCTCAACCGGACATTCTATCTTGAGGATCCGCCACGCCGGGTGGATACAGTTTTATTTAAGTCCGTTTATATCCAGCTCAACGAATCTGCGAGGATTGCTGTTGCGTTTGTCTGAGCACAGTCACCATGAGCTATGAGTAGCCTCTCGGCGTTCCAGTCGAGTACCTTATCTCTAGCTGTCCGGGTTCGAGAGCGCCGTAGGAATGTCGCGCGCCATTCGCGCGGCGTGCTGCCTCTCGGGCCGACAAGACCGTCGATACGCATGAGCGCACCTCGCCAACCCGTCATCTTCGATTTCGGGTGGCGCTGCACAAGATCACATACAATCGCCGTTCGCGACGCCCGGTGAAAGAAAACCACTTCCTCCATGGCAAACGATCCACGGAAAACGACTTGATCAATGTCCTCGGCCCAATCGGGGTGTGGGCCGTCTCCCAGCTCCGAATCGAATTCCAGGCCGGGTTTCTTGTCGATAAGGCCAGGCGACGCGTAAAGACATGCCTCCGGCCACTGCTTCTTCCATTCCTCGAGAAAAAGGTGATGGATCTTATTCGGTGAAACGATGTGTTTGACCGTGCCCAACTTTCTCACGGCGCGGCTAAGGTCTTCCGTCAACGCCACCGGAGACCATATCCAGAGGCTTCCGTCAGAAAGCACCGCCGCGGCCATACGGGTTGGGTACGGAAAGCCGTAAAAAGATACTGTTGGCCCCTCAGCTATGTAGAGCCCAGGTCCGAATTCAGTCAGCATGCCTCACATTATCATGCGGGCATTTGGCTTGGAAAGCATGGCGAGCGCCGTTCGCCAAATGGACGATGCTAGCGACCCCTTCGCCGAATGCCATGCGCTCTATGCCCTTCGGCATTCGATCCCACCGGCATCATGAACTCGGGAAAGGTGTTGGCAGAAACTTGATCTCGTAGCATTTCGATTGGTGCAGGAAGGAATTCCGCAGTTTCAACATCCAATGGAACGGGTTAAAATTAAAAGCCATCAAATTCATCTGTGGGTTATGCCCAACAAATGCGCGGACCAATATCTTGCGGCCACAACGATCGCTCAAACTGGGCGCGACCAGCTTTAATATTTCTTGTTCTTCTGTTTCAACTTGCCCCGCAATACTCAAAACCCGCACTAGCATTGACCGGAGAGAACCAAGCGGAGGATTTGAGCAGTACCCAGGACAGATTGTATAAATATTTTATGTCAGTCGCGTTTGGCGAGGTCGCAGAAAATTCCAGCGTAAACATCATTGTACGATTCAAGGACGAAATCCGAATTGGGATATCCGCAAATTCGCCCCAAATCGCGAATGAGCGATTAACTCTCCTGGAAGCAAACTTTGAAAAGGTTGCGATTATTTCAAAGCTCAAACTGGCGTACGACCAAAAGCGCACGAATTTGCAAATTTTCTTCTATAAATCACTCGAGCAGATGAGTGAGCTTGCTAGCTCAATACGCCAAGGTTATGCCCGCAGTGCCGGCATGATCAACATAGCCGACGGAATTGAAAAGATTTCCAGTTCACAATGTTTTTCCGGTGCGGCAAGAAAAGCTGACGGGACCATAAGCTTTTTACTCGTCGCTGTCCCGGAACATGACGACACGGAATGGGTGCGCCGTTGTCTTTTAAAGGCATTTCTGAAAGGCCTGGGCCTGTCCCATATAGGCCCCAAAGGTACTTACTTCGGCACCATCGGACGTGAGCAACAGCACAACATGCCAACCGCCCGTGAGTGGCTGCTTCTCAGAATTCTCTATGATCCGCGAATGGCACCGGGATTGGGACCTCATGTGGCCGGCCCAGTTGCTCGCACTGTTATCAAGGAACTCCTTAAGGAAAATTAGATATCATGCGAATGTCTCTATTCTGGTTATTCGTGGATATATGATGAAGCCAAAAAGAGTGTCCTTAACAAACTCCACATTCGTCATGTCCGAGGGCTAAGTATCAATCCCGGTGATGACGGGGCCGGTGGCGTCGCCCGCCGTTATTCGCCGTGCCATGCACGTTAAGAAGCCTCCATGGCAATCTCGAAACTTTTGAAACAAGTTGATGTTTAGCGCCTTGGGCGCGCGGGGTATCGTGGGGCCATGAGTGAGCCCGACACCATTATCATCGATACCACGGACCGTATTTTCCGCGATCTTGGTGATCCGCAGGCGATCATCGCCGACCCCGGAGGCGCGTGGAAAGCAACCCTGTGGCAGGCGCTGGAAGAGGCCGGCCTGACCCTGGCCTGGGTGCCCGAGGCGCAAGGCGGCGCCGGTGTTGAGGTGATGGACGGCTTTGACATTCTTGGCGTGGCCGGCCGGCACGCCGTTGCCGTGCCCCTGGCCGAAACCTTGCTGGCCGGATGGCTGTTGGCGAAAGCCGGCATGTCGGCGCCGCTGGGTCCCATGACCCTGGCGCTCGGCAGCGGTGGTGATGCGCCGTCGGTGCGCGCCGGCAAGCTCAGCGGCGTGGTGCGGGGCGTGCCGTTCGCCGAAGATGCCGATCACCTGGCCTTGGTCGCCGACAGTGACGACGGGCGCCAAGTTGTCTGTGTCGCCTTGGCGGGATGCACCATCGCCGGCGGGCCCGGCATGGCCGGCGATGGCTTGGCCACCGTGACCTTTGATAATGCCGACGTTGTGTCATCCGGCGCCGTGCCCAACACGCTGGGTGCGGAAGACGTCATGCTCATGGGCGCGGCGGTGCGGGCCCAGCAGATGGCCGGCGCCTTGCAGGCCGTGCTGGATATTTCCGTCGACTATGCCAAGGAACGCATGGCGTTTGGGCGGCCCATCGCCAAGTTTCAGGCGGTCCAGCAGAACCTGGCCCGCTTGGCCGGTGAAGTGGCGGCGGCGGCGGCGGCGGCCGGGTCCGCCGCCGATACCATCCAGCACGCGGAGAGTTTCGACAGCGCGGTCTTTCTAGAGGTGGCGGCGGCGAAAATCCGCACCGGGGAAGCCGCCGGCGCGGGCGCCGCCATCGCGCACCAGGTCCACGGCGCCATGGGCTTTACGGACGAACATATCCTGCATCGCTACACCCAACGCCTGTTCGCCTGGCGCGATGACTTCGGTTCGGAAGCCGAATGGGCCGCCGGCCTGGGCGCCATGGTGGCCGGAGGCGGCGCCGATCAACTTTGGCCCTTGGTGGCATCAAGATGACTGGCATCGCGATGAGTGGCGCCATTCAGTTTGATCCGGTCCGCCTGCCCCCGGAGGCCGAGGAACTGCGCGCCGAGGTGCGGGCGTTTCTGGCCGAGGAAATCGCGGCCGGGCGGTTCGATCCGAAAACCGCGCCGATGGCTGACGACCATAACTTGGATTTCAGCCGGCGGGTCGGGGAACGCGGCTGGATCGGCATGACCTGGCCGAAACAGTATGGCGGCCAGGAACGGAGCTTTCTGGAACGCTATGTGGTGACCGAGGAATTCCGCGCCGTCAGCGCTCCTGTCCGGGCGCATTTTACGGCTGACCGGCAAAGCGGGCCGATCTTGCTGAAGTATGCGCCGGAAGCCATCAAGATGGATATCCTGCCGCGCATCACGCGCGGTGAATGCTGCTTCTGCATCGGCATGAGCGAGCCGAATTCCGGATCGGACCTGTTCGCCGCCAACGCCAAGGCGGCGAAGAGCGAAAAGACCGATGGCGGCTACGTCCTCAACGGCACCAAGGTCTGGACCACCAATGCCCAGAACGCCGATTACATGATCGGCCTGTTCCGGACCTCGGCCGCGACGGAGAAAAACCGCCGCCATGGCCTGAGCCAATTTTTGGTTGATATGAAAACGCCGGGCATTGCCATCAATCCCATCGGCAACATGGCCGGCGGCAAGGATTTCAACGAAGTCGTGTTCACCGATTGCGCGGTCCCGGCCGACCATTTGCTGGGTGAGGTTGACGGCGCCTGGAAACAGGCGACCAGTGAACTGGCCTATGAGCGCAGCGGCCCGGAACGCTTCTTGGAGACCTTTTACATCCTGGTCGAACTGGCCCGTGCGCTCGGCGAAAACCCGGACACCCGCGAGGCCGAGGGCCTGGGCCGCTTGGTCGCGCAGTTGCATACGCTCCGGCGCATGTCGGTTTCCGTCAACGGCATGCTGCAGGCCGGCAAGGAGCCGGTTTTGGAAGGCTCAATTGTCAAGGACCTGGGCACCGTTTGGCAGCAGGCGCTGCCGTCACGGGCCAGGGATTTGAGCGCTTTCGCCGCCGGCTCGGCCGATGACCGCGCGGTCTTTGACCAACTGCTGCCGCTGGCCCTGCAGATCGCCCCGAAGTTGACCATCCAGGGCGGCACCACGGAGATTTTGCGCGGCATCATCGCCCGAGGGCTGGGGCTTCGGTGACAGACCTCGGGCCGTTGTTATGGCCGAACACCGTTGCCCTGGTCGGTGCCGCCGACGACACGGACATCCTGCGCGGCCGCATCCTGAACATCATGCGTCACCATGATTTCGCGGGCCGGCTGTTTCCGGTCAGCCGATCCCGGCAGACGGTTCAGGGCTTGCCGGCCTACGCCAGCATCGCCGCGTGCCCCGAGCCGGTGGAGTTGGCCATATTGGTGATCCCCGCCGCCGCCGTCGCTGACGAAATGACCCGCTGCGGCGAGGCCGGCGTCAAGGCCGTGCTGATTATATCGTCGGGGTTTGCCGAGGAGCCGGGCCAGTCTGGCACTGACATGCAGGCCGACATCTGCCGCATCGCCGATCACTACGGCATGCTTGTATCCGGTCCCAACGCCGAGGGATTTGCCAACACCGCGGCAAAACTGTGCGCCACCTTCAGCCCGACCATGGAGATGGATACCCTGCCGTTGGTGCCGGCGTGGCACAGCGATGACGATGGCGATGACGATGGCGGCCACATTGCCGTTGTCGCGCAAAGCGGCGGCGTCGGGTTTTCGTTCTTCGACCGGGGCCGGGCACGGGAATTGCCGTTTAGCCATATCGTCACCACCGGCAACGAGGCCGCCCTGGAGAGCCTGCAGGTGGTTGATTATCTGCTCGATGACCCGAAAACCGGCGTCATCTTGATGTTCATGGAAGACGTCAAGACACCGGCGCTGTTCGCGCCGGTGGCGGAAAAGGCGCTCAGGGCCGGCAAGCCCCTGATTGTCGCCAAGGTCGGGCGGACCGATGCCGGTGTGCGCGCCGCGGCCTCGCACACGGCGGCCCTGGCCGGCACCTATTCGGCCTATCAGGCGATGTTCCGCCGCTACGGGATCATCGAAGGTTTTGACCAAGACCACATGGTCGATCTCGCCATGGGCTTTTCCTGCCACGGCCAGCGTTTGCCGGCCGGTCGGCGGGTCGGCATTTTTACGGCCAGCGGCGGCGCCGGCGGGTGGCTGGCCGACGCCTGCGCCGACGCCGGCCTGGAAGTGCCCGAACTGGACCCGGCAACCCGCGCCACCATCGATCCGCATCTGCCGGCTTACGGGACATCTCAGAACCCGGTGGACGGCACGGCACAAACGATCCGCCAGCGCGGTTATGCGGAAATGTGTGAGCTGATTGCCCGATCCCCCGAGGTTGATGCGGTGTTGGCCGTGACCTCGGCGCGCAACCCGGCGGGCTGGGAACGTGAGCGTGAAAAGCTGATGCGGGTTGGCGCCGAGATGCAAAAGCCGATCCTGCTGTGGGCCTATACCTTGCCGCATCCGGCGGTTCGCGAATTGGTCAGCCGGGCCGGTTTCCCGCTGTTTGAGAACATGCGCCACTGCGCTGAAGCGGCGGCGGCGATGGCCGGATATCGGGCGTTTCGCGAAGATTTCCTGAAACCGACGGCGGCTTCCTGGACCGCCACCACCGCCCGGCACGCGGCGGCGGCGGACGTGTTGAATGCGGCGGGGCCGGTGCTGTGCGAATATGAGGCGCGCAGCGCCCTCGCGGCTTATGACATCGGCGAAGCCTCGACGGCGCTGGCGGAAACGGCGGAAGAGGCGATCATCGCCGCGACCTTGTCTGAGCAGGCGGTCGCGCTGAAAGTCCAATCGCCGGACATCCTTCATAAGACCGAGGCCGGGGCCATTGCGCTTGATGTCCGCGGCGGGCCTCAGGTGGCGGCGGCATTTGACCGCGTCCTCGCGAAGGCCCGTGCCCACACGCCGGCGGCGCAAATCCACGGCGTTCTGGTCCAGCCCATGGCGGCGGCGGGTCTGGAAGTGATCGCCGGTATTCACCGCGATGTTCAATTCGGCCTGATGCTGATGCTTGGCCTGGGCGGCGTCTTGGTTGAGGCCTTCAGTGATGTGGTGTTTTCGCCGCTGCCGGTCTCTCATGTGCAGGCGCAAAAGATGATCAAGGACCTGAAGGGCGCGCATCTGTTCGACGGCGTCCGCGGCGCAGCGTCGGCGGATATTGAGGCCCTGGTGGAACTGCTTGTCCGCCTGTCGGTATTTGCCCAAGACTTTGCCGGCCAGATCGATGAAATTGACTTAAACCCCATCCGCGTCCATGCGGCCGGCGAGGGCGTCAGCGTCCTCGACGCCCTGATTATTCAACGGAGACAGACATGACAACCTACGCAACCTACGCAGATATCGGCGTTGATTTGAGCGATTTCGTCGCGACCATCGAAATCCAACGTCCGCCGCACAATTTTTTCGATATCGCCCTGATCCATCAGATCGCCGAGGCTTTGGAAGCCCTCGATAAGGACAACGATTGCCGGGCCGTCGTGCTGTGTGCCCAGGGCAAGGCGTTCTGTGCCGGCGCGAATTTCGGCTCGGGCTCGGAATTGGACGAAAGCGGTCAGTTGGTCAATCAAACGCCGGAAGACCGGGCCCGGCATTTGTACATGGAGGCGGTGCGGCTGTTCGAGTGTCAGAAGCCCATCGTCGGCGCCATTGAGGGCCCGGCCATCGGCGGCGGATTGGGATTGGCGATGGTCCCCGATTTCCGCGTCACCTGCGCCGAAGCACGGTTTGCCGCGAACTTTACGCGGCTTGGTTTTCATCCGGGCTTCGGATTGACCGAGACTCTGCCCGCCGTGATCGGCCGCCAGAACGCCAATCTTATGTTCTTCACCAGCCGCCGGTTCAAGGGTGATGAGGCCTTCGCCATGGGTCTGGCCGACATGCTGGTCGGCAAGGCAGACGTGCGGACGGCGGCCCGCGATTTGGCCGCTGAGATTGCCGAGAACTCACCGTTGGGCGTCATCGAAACACGGGCAACCATGCGCCGTGGCCTGGCGGACCGGATCCGCGCCGCGACGGACCGGGAGTTGGAAATTCAGAACCGGTTGAAAGCCACGGAAGACTTCAAGGAAGGCGTCAATGCCATGTCGGAGCGCCGGATTCCCAACTTTAAGGGTGTCTGAAGGGGCATTCCGGCGAATATTTTCAGTTGGTGAAATCTTGTTTCATACGCCGTTGTACTCTTGGCGCGATGCGATACAACACCAGCCGGATCGACCGGGGAGGGAGCACCAACATGCCGTTAGATGAACCGACAGCCATGCATCGTCTGCTGCACGCAGAATCCGTTGCCGTCATCGGTGCTTCCGAGGACCGCGGCAAATTCGGCGGGCGGCTGATTTATAACCTGCTGCACCACGGGTTTGAGGGCACCGTCTATCCCATCAACCCGAAGCGCGACACCATCCTGGGTCACAAGGCTTATCCGGATATCAGCGCCGTGCCGACATCGCCGGACGTGGCCGCCGTGGCGGTCCCGGCAAAAGGCCTGCTGGCGGCGCTGCAAGGCTGCATCACCGCCGGCGTCAAGGTCGCCATCGTGATCACCGGCCAGTTGGCGGAAACCGGCGAGGACGGGGCCAAGCTGCAGGATGAAGCGATGGCCATGGCGCGCGCCGCCGGCATGCGCATCCTCGGCCCCAATTGCCTCGGCGCCTTCAACACGCCGGCCGGCGTCTGCCTGTCACCGTCGGTGACCATGAGCGTCGACAAATTGCACAAAGGCCGGGTCGGCATCGCCAGCCAATCGGGCGCCCTGCAGACCGCCATGTTCATCCGCGCCTACGATTCAGGGATCGGATTTTCATCGGCGATCACGCTCGGCAATCAAGCCGATCTGGAGCTTTCCGACGGCTTCGAATATTTGGTCGATGATCCGGACACGGACGCCATCCTGCTCTATGTCGAAGGCCTGAAGGATCACGAACGTTTCAAGGCGGCGGCGAAGCGGGCCCGGGCCAAGGGCAAGCCGGTGGTCGCCGTGAAGGCCGGCCGCACGGACGCCGGCGCGGCCATGGCGAATTCGCACACGGCCAGCCTGACCGGATCGTATGAAGCCTTCGCCGCCCTTTGTGACTCACTCGGCATCGTCGTCACCGACCAGCCCGATACTGCGGTGTTTTGCGCCGATGCCCTGGCCCGCTGGGGGGCGCCGAAGGCCAATGGTGTGGCCGTCGCGTCCGGGTCCGGCGGCGCCGCGGCGCTGGCCGCTGATGCCATCGACGCGGGCACATTTCATGCCGCCCGCTTGAGCGCCCCGGCAATCGCGCATTTGGCCCAGCAACTGCCGATTAGAAAGGAAACGGCGAACGTCGATTTCGGTGCTTATCTGCGGGCCTTCGATCCCGCCGTCATGAGCGAGACCCTGGAGACCTTCGCCGATGATCCCGACGTCGGTGCGCTGTTGCTGATCATGACGCCGCAGCCGGCCATGGAATCACTGTCGGAAGCCATGCGCCGCATCGGCACGGAAAAAGGCGTCCCGGCGCTGCTGTGTAACAAGGCTGGCAGCATGGTTCGCGATCATGTGGACGCCGAGGCCTTTGAGACCGGCTATCCGGTCTATACGTCGTTGGATGATTGCTATCGGGTGTTGGAAGCCTTGATGGCCTATCGGCGTTTCCAGCAAGAAGCGCCGGCGGTGGATGACGCGTCGGTGCCGGCTGAGAACATTGATGCCGCCACCGCCGCGTTGGGGCCGGGCTTGTTGACCGAGCCGGAAGCGAAAAGCCTGCTCGCGGCGGCCGGTGTGCCGGTGACCAAGGAAGTCATGACGGACAGCGCCGATGCGGCTGTCCAGGCGGCCCGTGATGTCGGCTTTCCGGTCGTCCTGAAAGGTGTCGCGCGTGGCCTGATCCACAAGTCGGACGCCGGTGCCGTGAAACTCAATCTGGCCGACGTCGCCGCCGTGCGCAGTGCCTATGCGGAGATTGCGGCGGCCATCGCCGAGAACGCACCCGACGCCGACTTCCAAGGCTGTCTGGTCACGGAAATGGCGACGGGGGGTGTTGCCGAGGCCTTCGTCGGCGCCAGTTGGGACCCGCAGCACGGGGCCGGCGTTTTGGTCGGTGCCGGCGGGGTGTTCGTTGAGGTGCTGAAGGATGTGAAGCTGGCCGCCGCGCCGGTCACGCCGGCCAAGGCCAGATCAATGATCGAATCACTGCAGACCTTCCCCTTGTTTGATGGGGCGCGCGGCCGCGCCAAGGCCGACGTCGACGCCCTGGCTGAGATCGTCCACAAGGTCAGCCTGCTGGCCGATCATCTCGGTCCGAAATTGGGCGAATTGGATATCAACCCGGTCATTGTCCGGGCCGAAGGCGAGGGAGCCTTGGCCGTCGATGCCCGTGCCGTCTGGCATGACGCGGAACAGGAGTAAGACCATGAGCGACGCCGTCACCTACGAGAGCAAGGATCAAATCGCCGTCATCACGATGAACAAGCCGGACCGCATGAACCGGCTGGATTCGGAAATCGTCGACCTGCTGCATCACGCCTGGAAGCGCTTCATGGCCGCCGACGAAGACCGGGTCGCGGTGATCGCCGGCGATGGCCGGGCGTTCTCCGCCGGCGCCGATCTGAAAGCCATTCCCCACGATCTCTACCGGGCGATACCGTCAGTCGGCGTGCCCGTCGATAAACCCGTCGTTGCCGCCGTGCAGGGCTGGTGCGTCGGCGGCGGCATGGTGATCACCACCATGTGCGATTTGATGGTCGCCGCGGACGACGCCATGTTCAGTTATCCGGAAGTGAAGATCGGGTTTTCCGGCGGCCTGATTTCCAATCTGGCGAGCCGTATTCCCCACAAGATCGCCATGGAAATGCTGCTGACCGGTGAGCCGATCACCGCCCAGCGGGCCTATGAAGTGGGCTATGTGAATAAATTGGTGCCGGCGGAAGACGTGCTGAGCGCCGCCATGGACTACGCCCGTGGTATTGCCGCCCAGGCGCCGTTGCCGTCGAGAATGCTGAAGCGGTTCACGGCCGAAGCGATGCCGAAAGGCCCGACCGAAATTGCCGCCATGGCGCGGGTCCAGGTGGAGACCATCAACGCCAGCGCCGATGGTGTCGAAGGCGTCGCCGCGTTCATGGAAAAACGCCCGCCGGTGTTTAAAGGGTCCTGACGACGGCCGCGTTCAATGGGTCAGCGTTTGGTGATCCGCAATGCCGGCTCACTCATAGACATCAGTATAGCCAACGGTGATGCGCCACATCATCCGCCGTAGCGGCAGGCTGTAGTCGTGAATGGCCAGGTGCTGGACCGCGCAGTTATCCCACATCAAGACATCGCCCAATTGCCATTTGTGGCGGTGAATGAATTCGTCCTTGATGGTTGTCGCCGCCAATTCGTCAATCAGCGCCACGGCCTCGTCATCGGCCATGCCGTCGATCACCTCGCACTCGCCGCTTGAGACATAGAGGGCTTGTTTGTCCGTATAGGGGTGGCGCCGGACCACCGGATGCACGATCAGCTCGCGGTCTTCGTGCTGCGCATTGTCCGCGGCCTGACCGGTGCCCGATTTGCGGCGCCGCCCGGCCGCATCGTGGGCAACGCGCAGGCCTTTCAGCCGTTGCTTCATGGCATCGCTTAACGAGTCATAAGCCTTGATGGCGCTGGCAAACAGGGTGTCGCCCAACACGGTGCCGTCCTCGGTGACGGGGATTTCGCGGGCGTGCAGAACGGTGGCCCGGGGCGGCGTTTTCTCGAACGACATGTCCGTGTGCCAGACAATGCCGGCATCCGCGTAACCGATGTCGTGGCCATCTTGCTGAATATTCGAGACGTAGAGAATTTCCGGATGGTCCTTCATGGCGTAATGGTTCAGGAACAGGCGCTGCGGCTCGCCATAGCACGTCGCATAAGATTTGAGTTGTTCCGGCGAGAGATCCTGATCACGGATGCAGATCACCGAATGCTCGTTGAACGCGGCTTCCAGCGTGGCAAAGGTCTCCGCGTCCAACGGCTTCGACAGATCGACGCCGCGAACCTCGGCGCCGAGCGCATCGCCGGACGGTATGACTTCTATGGACGCCATCATAATCTACCCCCGGACGGTTTTCTCAGATTTCCGATCATCGCGTCGATCCCGAAGGCCAGCAGGCATCTTCTATAGCACGAGACATCAATCCCGCCGCAGCCCGAGCATTTCAATACGGCCGCCGCCCCGGGCGTCCGATCCCTCTCGGTTTGGTCTGCCTAAATCTATATAGTGGACGGATTTGGAGCCGCGCTGATCGGTCCGAGATTAGCCAAGAACCGACCTTGAAGGTTTGTTCGCTACATACACATACCCAGCAATCTTGTTGCAACATCATACGCCAAAACCCATGATATCGCCTTGAAACATTGTCATGAATCCCGGTTGTTTGGGCGCGTCACGTAACAAGACGGGCATCAGGCTTGGTCGAGCCCGATTTACATCTCGCGGGCCACGGGGAAGGGAAATGGAATGTACATTGCAAACGACGTCACGGAGTTGATTGGAAGAACGCCACTGCTTCACATGAAGCGAACCTTCCCTAACTCGCCCGCCCGCATTTTGGCGAAGCTGGAAATGTGCAACCCGACATCAATTAAAGACCGTGCGGCACTAAGCATGATCAGCAAGGCCATGGCAGCGGGGGAAATTAATGAGAATACCGAGGTCGTTGAGGCGACCAGCGGCAACACCGGCATCGGCGTTGCATGTCTGAGCACCATTTTCGGCTTCAAGGCTCGTCTTTACATGAGTGAGACGTGTTCCATCGAGCGCCAGAAGCTGGTCTGTGCTTATGGTGCCACGGTTGTGCTGACGCCCGCCATCGAGCACACGGTCGGCGCCAGAAATCGAGCCATTGCCTACTGCGAAGAAAATCCCGACACCACCTTCTTTCTCAACCAACATTCGAATCCCGACAACGCGCAAGGTCACTATGACACCACGGGACCTGAAATGTGGGAGCAGACCGCTGGTGAGATCGACGCCGTGGTCATTGGACTTGGTACCAGTGGCACTTTCGAAGGACTGTCAAATTTCTTCAAAGAGAAAAACCCAACCATCCGCATGATCGGCGTAGAGCCGGCGGGAAGCCCGGTCTATTCTGGCGGCGAGCGGGGGGCTCATAAGATTGGTGGAATCGGACCGGGGATGATCACCGAAAACTTCGAGCGCGCCCGCCAAAACGTGGATGAAATTCTGCTATGCGAAGATGATACCGCCTATGATTGGGCGCGGAAGATCACCCGTGCCGAAGGCTTGATTGCTGGCCCGACATCCGGGGCCACGGTCTGGGGAGCAGGGGAGCTTGCGAAACGAGATGAGTTCAAGGGCAAGACCATCATCTGCTTTATCTACGATACTGGTGAGCGCTACCTGTCTGTTGATGGGCTTTTCCCGGCTGATGCCATTATCCATCAAACCTAAAAGTCCGTCCGATAAGTTTATTCGTTAAAACGAAGCTTTCTGACCATCAAGCGTATCGATGCTAACAGGAGGAATGCCCTGGCTTCCCATAGCGATTGTGTATGGGCTTGTGCAAGTTTACGGCATCCGCAAATTAGAACTTCCGCTTAGGGTCAGAATCGGAAGTTTTCACTGAACGAATTTCGAGTCCGCTAAACGTCAAAAAGCGGAAGTCATTTGCCTGTATTCGAATTTGCGCACATTGACTTCCGCTTAACCGCTGGCAGCAGACCATATTTGCGGACCGTGACAATGTCTCTTCCTAGCCAAGAACGGACATTCAATAGCCACAATGAGACGTTCTAGCAGCCTGACCTCACTGGTTGTTTGGGGGCTGCCGTTCCGGCTAGAATTACCAATCTGCGATCCGTTGCGCCAGTGGATCCTCGAAACAAGGAAATAAGATGTTTAGGACCGCAAGCTTTGCCGTCGTCTTCCTCGCCGTCTGGACACAGGCTGCCCTAGCGGATTTCGCGGAGGATCAGCGATGGTGTAACTCTCCAGGGACTCGCTCCGACATTGCCATTGATGCCTGCACCCGGATATTACTGTCGGGACAGTTTACCGGACATGATTTCGTCGTCACTCTGACCAACCGGGGCAATTCCTACGGACGTAAGGGCCAGATGGAATTCGCAATTAGCGATTACAACAAGGCCATACGCCTGAAGCCAGACCATGCCCCGGCATTTGGAAATCGGGGTCGTATCTTCGGGATGACAGGCCTGATTGACAAGGCGATTGCTGACTTCAACGAGGCTATCCGTCTCAGGCCCTCCTATCTGGGAGCCATCGCCGACAGGGGGTGGGCTTTTTATTTAAAAGGCGATTGGGACCGTGCGATCTCAGACTACAGCGAAGCGATACGACTGAAACCCAAATATGGCAAGGTCTTCGGCAACCGTGGGCTCGCTTACGATAAGAAAGGGGATCAGCGCCAAGCCCTGCAGGACTTCAAGAAGGCTTATGTTTTAGGTGCCCGCCATCCTATGCTCTTACAGAAACTTCAGGAGTACAAAGCGCTTCAATGAAGGCCCAAGTGAACCATAAGAGTCTCAGTTGGGTCACGAGCGGCTGTTAGCGGCAACCTAATTTGAGGTCCGCTATGCCCCCCAATACCGGACATTATACCTTGCGGGTCATTGACTTTTTCAGAATATCTTCTACTTCTGCCACACGTATTACATTAGTTTTGATTTATCTAATTAACCGGCATGCCGATTAGCTTAGTTATCCCCTGACAATGTGAGCGTTTAACTGACCACGCCGTCACATTGTGTGAGGCGGGGAATTTTGGCTTCTAATAGAGGTAATAACTATGGCTAATGGTACTGTAAAATGGTTCAACCCGGCCAAGGGTTTTGGCTTCATCGAGCCGGAAGACGGAACAAGTGATGCTTTTGTCCACATTTCGGCAGTCGAGCGCGCCGGACTGAGCACGTTGAACGAAGGCCAGAAAGTGTCTTATGAGCTTCAGGCCGGACAGAACGGCAAATCTTCCGCCGAGAATCTGTCCGTCACCGACTGATAATACTAAGACGCTGCCTCCACACTGGTTGTCGGAGGCAGCCGTCAATCCGCGACCAATAAAACAGGGACTTGAGAGTCAGCTTGGGTCCCTGTTCTGTTAAACTGGAGGCAGAGAGATGGCTAAGAAATCTAAGGGTAAGAGTGCAGCGTTCATCATGTTCGATGTAAAATACGAGGACGGCATGGTGACCTCCAATCGGCGAATATCAAATGATCTGCTCGACCAATCCTTTGGTGATTCCCTTCAGGAATTGGCCCTCATCGCCATCGAAAATCAAGACAATGAAATCGCCGAACTATCCGGCCAACGCCGAGCAAAAATCAAGACCGTCGCTCGGACCTAGCGAATATTTCCGTCATTCCCAGCCCGTAGCCAAAGGCGATGTCGTAGGGGGTCTGTTGAATAACCGTCCGTCTGCAATGGGTCAATTGGAGACGAAGACGCCGGTTCAGAATTTGGTCTGCTTAGTGCCCAACACCGGAAGTCAACTGCCGGAACTTCTGCTTACTCCCTGACCGCGGATCAAAATTGAAGGCCGTGATAAAGTCTCTTCATAGCCAACAAAAGTCGAAAGTCATTTCGCGATAGAAGCCGGATATGGTGACAAAACGGTTATGTCGTCTCTAGTCGGAATTTTCGAAATTTGGCACCATGGAACTCAATTTCACCGACAAACTTCGCTCCAATCCGTTCAAGCGCACTAAGATTTTTGCGCGACGAGGGCAAAAGGAACGTCACGAAAGGAATACGTTCGTCGCGTTTGGCAAAATCAATTGCCATCTTCGAAATGAATATTCCAAGCCCAAAAGAATCTGGCTTTAACACCAGTCCAAAATCCCACTCGTCGCCTTCTTTCTGAAATCCCCCCCAACCGACATATCTGCCGTTACAAAATATTGCCCAGTGACCAAGGCCATCGCGGCGCCAGCACTCCTCCTTCGCCGCAACAAATTTGGCAACAGCATCACTGTCCCATGCGAACGTTAGTAACGGCATATGTTCGGTAACACGGGGGTCAGATATATGCTTGTAAATCTCGCATTTGGAAACTTCAGGCAGCCTTGCAAAAGTAATTTTTCGTTCTGGAGTGCTGGTCATTTCAATACTGGATCAAGTGACCTGTTATCCGATCACGCCTCAAGGTGGTTTGGGGTGAAGCAAGTAGTATCAATATCTGTCCGAGATCAAGGTTTTGAGTTTCGGACGGCGTATTGAATGTCTCGTATGGTTTGCCGCACGGAAGCGGCGGTTGAAAGCACCTACTTCCGCAATGGCTCACAATTGGACGATTCCATCATTACTTTCTGACGTCCTCATGTTGGGTCAAAGCGGACGGCTGTTCAGGATACATAGGGGCCCGGAAATTGTTCTCGATATAGGTTGAAAATCATATTCAATCGACCCATCTCTATCTCATGCGCTGTGGAAGACTGGCAGTTGCACGTTATTTTATATTGTGAAGATGGCTCCGCAGCGGTGATGCCGTGACGGACGACCGCCGGGACTGATGCGCTAAGGGCTCATGGGTGTTGGGGACGGCGATATAAGAATTCAAACGTGTTGATGAACTCAGCGCGTGGCGTGTTCCGTCTTGCGTATCCACGTCACGTCATTCCCGCGTGCGCGGGAATGACGGAGGGGTGGTGTTGCGTAAGCTACCATCCCAGAACATCCAGCCCAGAACCTCGCTTAGATATTTAGCGAGGGTCCGCGACAAGCCGTCAAAAATGGATACATTTCGTCAACTTTTGGCGTAGATATCACAAAAACGGTCTCAAATGTGTCCATGCTAAAGCATTGATATTGCGAAAGTTAAACTAGCGGCATCCACAAAGGTCAATGAAAATGGATACTTTTGGACACAAATGACAACATTTGGATACGAAACGTAGGGGATGGCGCCGTTAGCGCAGGTTCAGCAGCGTCAGGCCGTGGTCGCGGCGGACGACTTTTTCGGTCTTTGCCAAAGCGTCGATGTTGTCCATGAGATCGAGATAGTAGCGCGCCTGGAACCGGCCTTCGCGGTAGTTGGTCCCGGTCTCGTTTTGGGTCCACAGGCGCCGGTCGTAAAGGCAGCCGCCGGCCCGCGCGAAATCGCGGTGCACGATGTAGGTCAGACCCTGGGTTTTCAGATAGGTCTTGAGCGCCTCGGGTCCCTTGAAGAACGGCATGCCCGGATCGGGGCTGGCGGCGCCGGGCACGTCGACGCCGGCGATGTGGTTTCTTTGGTAGTCGAGGGCGTAGGGATGCGAGACGACGGCGAACAGGCCGGCGCCCGCCGGGGCGGCGGCCTGCAGGCGTTTATAGATCGCCCGGCTGGCGGCGGGCAGGGCATCGCGCTGCCAATGATTGGCGAGGCGCTGGATATCCTTATTGACCATGACGGGCAGCAGAAAGACCACGGCGCTACACAGGATGATGTCGCCCCAGCGGCGTTTCCGGGCCGCCTCGGGTGTCGTCGGCAAGGTCTGGCGGATGCCCAGGACGAACACCGCGACGGTGGCGATGAAGGCGGCGTTGAGGAACGGCGCGGCGTAGCGATGGATATTCTGGGCATCGGAATAAGTGAACATCCAGGTGAGCACCGCAACGGTCAGCAAACTGGCGCCGTACAAGGCCAGGGCGGCGTGGCTTGGCCGGCGGATCAGGTAAAGTATGACCGGCACGCTAAATAGGGCGATTCCGGGGGAGATCAACACGCCGCCGATGAATTCCAGATGTTCATCGAAGCCCAGGGGGGCGGCGTAGTTGTCGTAATTGGGGCGATGGTTGCCGCGGAACAGGGGATAGAGGAACGTTCCCGATGATTGCCAAAGACCGATCATCCAGGGTGCCAGGGCGGCAAGGCTTGCAGCGCCCGTCACGATGCAGGCGCGAAGGTGGGCCTGCCACTGGTCCGATTGGTGAATCGACCGGATGCTCCAATAGGCGATGACGGTCAACGCCGCGGCGGCCGGGAAGTGGGCCCGCAGGCTGGCGGCGCCGGCGACCGTCAGACCGGCCAGCCAGAGATATCCCGTGGTCGATGGGCCGGCGGCCTGCGTTGCCTGCAAGGTCCGGAACAGGGTCAGAAATAATGCCAGGCCGGTGATATGACTGGCGCTGTTGAGCATGGGGAAGGGCAGCAGCACGACCAGCAGAAGCGCCACCACATAAGCCAGGGCGTCGAGATGGCCGCGCTCGCGGAAGAACCCGATCACCAGCCCGAAACAGACGATCACCGAAACGCCGCGGTCGACCAGATAGGCGTTGTTCTCGGCGCCGACGGCGACACTCAGCGATTGCAGGAAGGTCTGCCCGCCGTATCCGGCCAGCCTGCGCAAGCTGAACGGTTCAAGCAGCGAACCGGTCTGCAGCATGCGGGCAACGAAGGGAAAGTAGGCAATATCGTCGTCGCTGCAACTGAGCGCCTGATAAGAGACGGCGGCGGCGTAGCGCGTGATCAAGGGCAGAACGATGACGGCCGCCAGCAACAGGCCCCAGCCGCGCAGGCTCGGCAGGGTGGGTGGATGGCGGATCTGCAAGGCCATAAACATCACGCCGCCGATGCCAACGACACCGGTGACGATGCCGGGTGATACCCAGCCGAAAAGGTTGAGCAGCCCGCCGATAAACACCGTCACGGCCATCCCCCAACCGGCCAGCAAGCCCCAGTCGGGGACCTCCGTTGCATCCCGCATGGCGAGGCGGTGGGCGGCGCGGCCCCAGCCGATGAACGCCGCCAAGATCACCAGGCCCCACAGGAAATGGAAGGCGAACTGTTGCGCAAACTGCATTTCCGTTTCGGTCGTCACGTGCGCCCCGCCAATCCGCCAGTCGATGCCCTTTCGGGCATCGTATTATCGCACCTGTCGGCGCACAACTTGAACCAGGACAATAACCGCCAGCGCGGCCGTCACGGCGGGCGCAGTCTGGCCATTCACCCAGCGCGACCGTCATGGCGGCGCGCAGTCTGGCTACTCACAATGTCGATCCGTGGGATTGGATAAGGTTCGAGCGGCGGTACGATTTTGTCTGGGCCGGGAAAAATAGTATCGTGTCCCAAGAGCCGACGGACCCGAACGGAGAGTCATGAAAACCGATACCATGCGCCGAATAGACAGACTGGCCGGCTCGCCGTTGTGTCATGTGTTCGCGGCCATCAAGGGGGCCTTCGAAAAGCCGGCCGCCAAAAACGCACCCGTGGTGGTTTGCAAGTTCTTCGGCATGGGCAGCATATGTTTGGCCTATCCGTTGCTCAGGAAACTGCGTGCCGCGGATCGCCGGGTGGTGTTTCTGAGCTTTGCCGCCAATGCGCCGATCCTGGATCACTTGGGCATCGAGGAACGAATTGTCATCGATCCGTCATCGGCCGTCCGGTTTTTCGCAAGCGTCATGGCAGCGACCCTGGCGCTCCGCCGGATCGGTCCGGCGGTTTTTTTGAACCTGGAGTTTTTCTCCCGTTTTGCGGCGCTGATGTCGGTGCTGTCGGGTGCCGGGACGCGCGCCGGGTTTCATATTGTCCACCTGCCCGTCGGCAAGCTCTATACGCAGCGTGCCAATCTTAATGTCTACCGGCATATCGCCGAGAATTTTCTCAATGTGGGTATCGCCGCCGGGGTTATTGCCGAAGCCGCGACCCAGGCAGCGCTGTTTCGCGAATTTCCGGTGCCTGAGGATACATTGCCGGGATTGCCGGACGGGCCCTATATCGTGCTCAACGGCGAGAGCAGCGAAACATTGCGCGATTTGAAATCGTGGCCACGTGAAGCTTGGCGCGAACTGATCGCCGGGCTGCGTCGTCAATATCCGGCGCATTCTGTGGTGTTGCTCGGCACCAGCGCCGCGGCGGACGTTTACGGCGGCATAGCTGGAATGACAGAGGCGGACACTGGTCTCGTCAATATGATCGGTAAAACCGCGGTCGCAGATTTATTGAAGGTCATTGCCAAAGCCGACGTGGTCATCACAGTAGACAGCGGACCACTGCACATGAGTGCGATGATGAAGCGTCCGACGGTGTGTCTGTTCGGGCCGGAATCACCGCATTTATATGGCCACGCCGTCGCCTGGGTCCGGACCTTGTACAAAGGGCTTCATTGCAGTCCGTGCCTGGCGCTCTACGACGCCAAGCAAAGTGTGCTCAATTGCCGGGACAACCAATGCATGCAGCAGATTGCGGTCGGTGAGGTGTTGGAGGCGGTCTCGGAATTATTGCCATCCGCGAAACGTCCGGCCCGGGCATCTTAAGCCCGGCCACAGAAATTAGTTCGCTAACCGGTCGAGTTCCACCTTCGCGGCATCGTACTGCCGGTACGATGTAACGCCTGTCGCCAGCGCCTTTTCGAAGAATTCCCGTGCGCCCGTCTTGTCGCCCGCCGCCAGGCGGGCCTGGCCCAGAAAGAAATAGGCGACACATTGCATTTCACGCCGCGCCTTGGGGTCGGCGTCTTCAATCCACTTCATCACATCGGCTGTGGTCGCCCGGCCACGCAGCATGGCATAGATCACGCCCGGCCATTCGGTCCGGTTCTGGCGGTTGGCGAACGTCTTCTCAAGGTCGGCATTGCCGGCCCCGGACCGGGCGTCGCTGAGGTATTCCCAGATCAAAGCGAAATCACCCAGGCTGTCGTCGTCACGCCGATGCACTGTGGCAAAATCATTCGCCGCGAATTCGAAGTCTCCTTTGTAAAAAGACAACACGCCGCGGCCCATATGGGCGTCCAGGTACGCGGGCGCCAATTCAATCGCTTCACTGTAATCAGCGATGGCGCCGTTCCGGTCACCGCTTTTTTCCTTGGCCCAGGCGCGGCCAAAATAGGCCTCGGATGATCCGGGTTGAACATTGATAAGAGCACCGAAATCCTGAACGGCGCCTTTCGCGTCTCCGGCGCTCACGCGGGCCCAACCGCGACCGAGCAGGGCGGCGGCGAAATCCGGTCGGCGTTGCAGGGCGCGGTCGTATGCGGCGATGGCTTTGTCGAATTGATTTGCATCTTCGAACTTGAGCGCCCGGCCGGCGTATTCCGACGCACTCAGAAGTTTCGCTGCTGGAGGTTTTGCTTTGCGCGGCGGTGTGATCCCCGCCAGGGCAGGTGTCGCCGGTGATCCTTTTGGACGGGCTGCGGTCGCGGTGGGCGTCGCCGGCAGCGGCGCTATGGGGACCAGCGCCAGCGTCGTCGTCTTTTTGGCCGCCGGTTCCGGACTTGGTTGCCGAGCGGCCTTCGGTGCTTCGAGGGATTTCGGGGCGGCAGGCGGCGGCGCGGTCTTGGCCGCCGGCTTGGACGACGGCGGTTGTTCCGCTATCGGCTTTTCCGTTGCTGGCTCTTTGACGGGTTGTTCTTTTGAATTCTTAGATTGTGCCGTTGTCGCCGGTTCGGCTTCCGGTTCGGCTTCCGGCTTGGGATCGGATTTTGTCGGCTGTTTCGCGGCCTGATTGGCATTCGACATCGGCACGTCTTTGGGCTTCTTCGTGGCGGCGGGTTTTGGCTCTTGATCAGGCGATTTCGGTGCGGCCGGGGAAGGCTTCGGTTGGATTTTCGGTGTGTCCGCCTTCGTCTTGGCGGCAGCGGGCCCCGCTGCCGTCTGCGGGGCGGGTACTGGTGCCAGCAGGAACTTGTAGGCGACTGCCGCGACTAGAATCGCGAAACACACCAAGCCAACGCCGATCCACAGCTTTTTCGAAGATTTCGGCAGGTCTTCGCTCTGCTCGGCAATCGAATCCTCAAGACCCGCACCAGTTTCTCCCTCGGTACCTTTGCGTTCCGATTCGGATTTCTTCAACGCGTCAAGGATTAGCGACATGCGGCGGCCCCATCTTGCGTTTTGGCCGCTGGATCGAGGCACGCATCCGGCGGTTTGATCCACGCAAATCCGGGCCAAGCCCTGACGCGCTCGCGGACAGCCAACATTTTCGGGGACTCGGATATGCCGGGCGTCAATTTCATGCCGAACGGATCAAACGCCAAGGTTGCCGCCACGGCAAGCGCTGCGGTGATGGCGCCGATCGCCGGTAGCAGGCTGCGCGGTTTCGCCATCTGGCTTTCGCCAAGGACCTCGACGGCCGCTGCGCGCGCCAGTTTCGCGTCGATGGTTGACGTGCCGGCCACATAGGCGCCCAACAGAGATCGCTCGCATATGCTGTTGATCAAGCGGGGAATGCCGCGTGTGTGTTCATTGATCACCGACATGGCGGAGGACGCAAAGATACCGTTGGGCAGCCCGGCAACGGCAAGGCGGTGGGCGATATATTCGCGGACTTCTGACGGTGTCATGGGTTCCAGATGATACCGGGCGGTGATACGCTGCGAAAGTTGGCGTAATTCCGGCTGATCGACCATATCTCTGAGTTCCGGTTGGCCGATCAGGATGATTTGTAGAAGCTTCGTATCCGCGGTTTCCAGATTGGTCAGCAGACGAACCTGTTCCAGCCGGTTGAAGCCCAGGTTCTGGGCTTCGTCGATGACCAGCACGGCACGGCCGCCCTTGGCATGGACATCCAGCAAATGACGGTTGATGGAATCGGTGAGTTCTTTGGCGCTGTAGCGCGACCCCGGATTCTCGATCCCCATGTCATCGCAGATGCTGGCCAGTAGTTCGACCTCCGTCAGCCGCGGATTGATGCAAAGCGCCAGTTCCACATTGTCAGGCACGTTGTCCGCCAGATACCGGCAAAGCGTCGTCTTGCCGGTGCCGACCTCGCCAGTCAGCAGGACAAACCCACTGTTGCCTTCGACCCCGTAGATCAGATGCGCCAGGGCCTCTTTATGGCGTGGCGACATGAACAGGAACTCGGGGTCCGGTGTGTTGGAAAACGGGTTTTTGTCGATGCCGAAAAAATCAAGGAACATGGAACTCAGTTTCCCGGAGCGGAATTCTCAAGACGGGTTCCGCAGGTGCGCATCATGCGTGCCTCATATCAGATTGGCTCACTGTTGATTGACCAAGCGTTGCAGGCGTGAGTGATCTCTGATCCTCAGGTTCTTATGCTTGCGCTCGATAACACCGTCCCTGGCCAGGTTGCCGATGGCGTCGGCCACGGTCTGACGGTCGGCGCCGACCCACGAGGCAATTTCGGCATGATTGGGTGCATTGTTAATGATCCAGCCGCCGGGATCGCCCGTATCCGGTTCCGCCAAGCGCAACAATTCGAAATAGATCCGTTGATGCGGCGACATGGTGCTCATGGCCGTTACCCGGGTATTCAGGGTGCGGATAAAACTGGCAAAACGTTTCAGCAGTGCCAGCGCAATCCCCGGACAATCCATCAGCAGTTTGCGGAAATCGCGGCTCGACATGGAGGCCAGAACGGAATGCTCAAGTGCAACGACGCGGGCCGATCGCATCTTCAGATCGATGGCGGACAATTCACCAAAGGACTCTCCGGCCTCCAAATCGGCCAATGCGACTTGTTGGTTTTCGGTCAGATAGTCCATGGCCCGAAGGCGGCCCTTAACGACAAAAAAGACATCGGTGCTGGCATCATCGGAATCGACGACAACGTCATTCTCTTGAAACTCAGCCCATGTGCAGAGCGAAATAACTTCATCGACAATTTCCCGCGGCGCTTCCATCAAAATCTGGATGTTATCCAGCGAACGGTTCGCGGCGTCGGGTTTGGCATGCGGATCGTTCACGGTGGCGGGCCTTTACTTCAAGGATTGATAACGGCAAAGGAATCCCCTTCGGCATCCCATGCGGTATTCTCGCAAAGCCCGTATTCTTCCGCAAGAAGGTGGTATCAGCGCCGCCGCAGCTGAGAATAGATTTCCAGATTTTTCGCCACGGCATCGTCGTCTAAATCAATCTTCGCCAGCGCCTTGGCTTTCTTGACGTCGCCTTTAATGCCGTAAAAAAGCGCTAGATTTTGGCGGATTTGCGGATTGTGCCGGGCAACACGCGGTGCGTTTTTGAGCGTCACGATTGCGCTGGCCAAATCTCCGGAAAGCGCCAGCGAAATGGCCAGGTTGTTCAACACGGTCGGGTTCTTTGGAGAAAGTTCGAGGGCACGCCGGTAAGAATCTTGTCCGACGGCGAAGTCCTCACTCATGTCATGGGCAATGCCGAGCGTTGAGTGGGCCTCCCAGTTTTTGGTATCCGCAGCGACCGATTTCCGAATATTGCCGATGGCGTCACGGGTATTGCCGGCGGCCAACTGTGCCTTACCCAATTCCAAATGATAACCCGGCTCATTTTGTAACGCTGGCGATGCCGTCGATAACAGGCGCGCCGCCTGTGCAGCGGCGCCGGAATAGCGCAGGTTGCGGACCAGGGCGAAGAAAATAGTTGGATCGTCGGGCGTTTTGGTATTCAGCGTTTGATAATGTTGCGCAGCGGCAGCGTAATCGGCGTTCTGTTCGGCGGTCGCTGCGCCTTGCAGCAAGACGTCACCAATTGGGCTTGCTGACTCAGGCGTGGTTTGACAACCGTTCAGGACGGCCATCATGACCAACAAATACGACGCATAACGCCCAGGCGACATGATCATCGAACATACCCACTTTCAACGGCGTCACAGCCTATGGGAAACCCCGCTGGCGGACAAGTAATGGATGGCAAGCCGATGCCCGCAGTACGGTTGAATAGTGTATTCAAGAAATATGAATTTTTGGTATAAAATCAATGTGATGGTAGTCACTGACGCACTGTGTTCAGTGCGCTAGGTTCGGTGCACGGCAAAGTCTTTGCCCTGCCAGGTGATTGCATGTCGGCGAGAATTGGAACTGCGTTGAAGTATTTTGTTGGATTTGCCGGTCGATTTAGGCGCGATCAGTGCGGCGCGATTGTTGTCATGATCGCTCTCATGATGCCCATTTTGGTCGGCTTTATTGGTCTCGGCGTCGAGGTTGGCCTGTGGTTTCAGAACAAGCGCGATTTACAGACCATTGCCGATGCGGCGGCCATTGCGGGCGCTTACGAGGCCATGGAAAGCGATGCCACCTCAACGACCATCACAACAGAATCGACCAATGACGCTACTCGCAATGGTTATACCGTTGCCTCCCATACGATCAGCGTCAGCAATCCACCAGGTTCCGGCTCCTATACCGCGGATACCGGCGCCGTGGAAGTCAGCATGACCAGCGCCGTTTCCTTGCTGTTTGCGGGAAATCTCATGTCGGCATCTTCCCTCAGCATTGGCGCCCGTGCGGTGGCGACGTCGGCACCAAGCGGCGATGAAGCCTGTGTCCTGGCGCTGGGAACTAGCGAGGCGCGGTCGGTGAACCTTTCCGGCGGGGCCTCTGTCAGCATGGATGGCTGTCAGGTTGCCAGCAACTCATCGGAATCAGATGCCGTATATGTCAGCAACAACTCGAGCCTGGCGGTTGATTGCGTCAGCACCGTCGGCCAGGTCGACGGCACCGAGGATATTACTCTGTCGACCTGCTCAAGTGTCAACGAGAACACCTCGACAATAACCAATCCCTATGCCGATTTGACGGTCCCCGATGACGCCAAGGTCTGTGATTACAATTCCAACGTCACCGTTGGCAGCGACCGCGATTTTACCGCTGCCGACGATGATTTAAACGGCGACGGCTACGTCGTTTTTTGTGGAAATCTGAGTATCAATGCCGGCACGACAGTGACCTTTGAAGACGATCTGGTGATTTCCTTGAATGGCAGCGATTTGTCGATCAATGGCGGGGCCAATGTATCGGGATCGTCAGTGACAGTGATTTCAACGGGATCGGGCAGCAATCAGAACGGTTGGGGTTCGGTGTCAATCAACGGGGGCGGTACCGTTGCGATGACCGCGCCAACATCGGGAACATGGGCCGGCATTCTGTTTTTTCAAGATGGCGACGCGGTCAGCAATTCGAACCTGGATTTCACTTTCAACGGCAACTCCGATACGGAATTTACCGGCGTCATCTATGTACCCAACAATGATGTGAGTTTCACGGGAGGGAACGACACGGATGACAATGGTTGTCTGCAGATTGTCGCCGATGAGGTCAGTATGAGTGGTTCGGCGGATTTCGAAAATGAGTGTGCCGGCACAGGCGTCCAATCGATTTATGTTTCTTACACCGTAACATTGGTGGAGTAGGCCGCTGGTCGAGCGATCTAAATTGACCGGCGGCCGAAGAGTTCTGATAGTATGAACAACAATGATCGATAAGAATTTGCAACGCGAGATGACCAATCAAAAAGTTGGCCATTGTGGCCGTTGTCGGGTCCTGTTTGGGCGGCTTCTAGCCTGCCGTCGCGGCGCCGGTGCACTGGAATTTGCGCTTTTGGTCCCTATTTTGGCGGCGTTGGTGGCCGGCTTGGCAAATTACGGATTGGCGATGCTGGACAAAATGGAGCTGACCAGTGCGGCGCGGGCCGGTGCGCAGTATGCCATCCTGGATGCCTCAAATACGACGTCGATTGCTACCGCGGTTGTTAATGCGACCAATCTTTCGATTACCACCAGTGATGTGACGACGACCGCATTTTGCACGGACAATGACAACGCCGACGCCACGTGCGGGGATGCCGGTGCGACGCGGACCTATATGACGGTCAGTGTCAGTGAGGATTTCACTTTGCTGCTATTGGGAACATCGATCACACTTACCGGATCAGCAACCGTGCGGACAAATTGATGAAAATCCACGAAATCTGATGGGTTCGTCAGGAAATATTCTGACCAGATTACGACGCTGTCGCCGAGGAGCCACGGCTGTCGAATTTGCTTTAATCGCACCAGTCTTTTTGATCATTGTCATGGGCACGGTCGAATTAAGCCGCGCCATGTGGATCAAGGCGACGATGCAATTCGCGGCGGAGGAGACGACACGTTATGCCATCGTCAATACTAGTGCTACGACGTCAGATATTGAAACCTATGCGACCAACGTTGTTTCGACTTATGGTGTCTCGACGACGAATATGACGTTTTCCGCGACATCCTCGGCAACCATCGTTTCCATCACCATTACCTATACGTTTTCGACGATTATTCCGTTGCTGAGCATTCCCGATATTTCTCTAAACGCCAAATCCCAGCTTCCGTTAAGTGCCTCGTAGCCCTACACTTGAATCCAACCCCAGGTCAGTGAACGGACAAATAAATGACTAACGGTGGAGGAAACCTGGAGAGCTTGGTCGCTTTGGCGCGCGAGGATTCCTCCGAAGGTCGCCAGAAACTCCTGCACGAAATCACCGATATGTTCATGTCCGAACCGGAAGCTCTGAGCGAGACCGAGGTCAATTACTTCGGCGATATTATGGGCAAGATCGCCCTTGATGTGGAAACCAAGGTCCGCCAGCACCTGGCGGAGACCATTGCGGCGGTTCCCAATGCACCGCATGATCTGGTCCACAGTTTGGCCAATGACCAGATTGAGGTGGCCATGCCGGTGCTGGCCGAAAGTACGGTGCTGACCGATGATGATCTGGTTGATATCGTCGGCAAGCATAGTCAGGAACACATGCAGGCAATCTCGCAGCGGGCGACAGTCAGCGAGAGTGTGACAGATGCCCTGGTTGAAAAGGGTGATGATAATGTCCTTGGCACCTTGGCGGAAAATCAGGGCGCGCGGTTTTCCCGCGGCGGCATGGAAACCATGGTCGAACGCGCCGAGGTTAACGAAGACCTGAACAGCAAGCTGATCAAACGCCGCGACGTGCCCGACGATTTAAACCAGGAAATGTTCTGGCGCGTGTCCTGGGCTATGCGCGAACAGATTCTGGCCACCAATTCGGGCATGAGCGAAGAACAAATTGAGGCGTTGATGGCGGAGACCGAGGAATGGTTCGTGGCTCAGCAAAGCGCCGAAAACCCGACGCCGGCGGAGAAATTCATTAATCGCAAAGAAAAAATGAGCCAATTGGATGCCGGATTGCTGCTCAACCTAATGCGCCAAAACAAGGTGCCCGAGGTGGTCGCCGGATTGGCCCGGTTGGCAAAACTGGATTCGGAAACTGCCCGTCAGATCGTTTTCGATCCCAGCGGCGAGAAGCTGGTTATCGTTTGTCGAGCCTTGGAATTGGACCGCGATGTGTTTTGGGAAATTTGCGATCTGGCCAATTTCGATGACCAGCGATCGCCCGAAGACATGGAGAATTTATTGGGCGTCTACGAACGAATTACGCCGCAATCAGCACAACGCGCGCTTCGGTTCCTGCGCACAAGAATCAGCGTTCAAGAACGCGCGGCGGTCGGCGGATAAGTATAATTATAAATAATATCAGTTATTTACGGGCAAACTTAAACAGTCCGGTAAGATTTTCAGCATCCGGATCAATCTTGACGTGGAACTGCAAGCCAATGAACTCTTCGCGTTTCCACATGACGACGCACGGCCGCATGTCGTTGAATTTGTTGATCCGCAGATCAACCTCGTCACCGATCTCAAATTCCGCATCGACCTTGGCGCGCACGCCGGCTTCAGAAATGTCGGAAATCGAGCAGTCCCATTTGCTGCCGTCCTTGCCAAATATCGTGCCGCCAAACAGAGTCCGGCGCCGTCCGGTTGTGCGATTTTCGCGGCCTTCGTTCATTGTGCATCCCAACCCACTTGTTCGTCCCACAAATTACCCTCTGTGGCAAAGCGGTTCAATTATTTCGGTGCGCCTTTTTACGAAATTTCGCCATTTCAATTCACTCATGGCGAATAAGCTGTGAAAGGTGGCAAACCTTGAAATTCAATGGTAAATTAATGCTTTGGTCGGATAATTCCGACCTAAAGTGCAGTCACGTGTGCGCTCGAATTGCGGGGCAGCGTGTCGGGGGGTCGTCAGCTGTCCCGTTGCCATTGATTGGCGGCGCGGTTTTGGTTGGGTGGTAGAATGAAGGTGCTGATTGTTGGATTGATCGTCCTTGCGCTCGGCGTTGCCGGCGTCAGCACCTATTTGATCAAATCCTTTTCCTCGAAGGAAGCCATCAGCGAATTAGAGAAAGAGGCCGAGCCACCGAAGATCAGGGTTCTCGTCGCCATCAAGGACCTTGCCCCGGGGGAGGTTTTGAAGCCCGACGCCATGAAGTGGGTGCCGTGGCCAGATGAGGCCATCAACAAGAAATACATCGTCATCGAAAAAGATGACCAGATGCAAAAACGCCAAAAAGAACTGGTCGATTCAATCGTTCGTATTGCCATCAAGGAAGGCGAGCCGCTTCTCGTCGATAAGATGTTCAAGCGCGAAAAGGCCGGTTTCATGGCCGGCCTGCTCAATCCGGGAATGCGCGCCATCTCGATGGAAGTCACGGTCAACACGGCGGTTTCAGGTTTCATTCTGCCGAATGACCGGGTTGACGTGTTGCTCGTCCACAAAAGAATTTCCGATATTCTCAAAGACGCGCTTAAGGATGAGAAGCGCCTTGAGAACGAACGGAAGAAGGAGAAGGAAGCTGCCGCGAAAGCCAAGCAAGCAAAACGGGCGGCCACCGCCAAGGGCGATACCGCAGTTGACTCTGCCAATGCCGGCGAACCGGCGCCGGATGAACCGCAATCCGAAAACGCCAGAAGGGTTGATCGCATTATTTCCGAAATTCGAGGTGATAATTTTGTAACTCCAGAGATGAAGAAATTGTTGAAGGAAGCTTTCCCGCCGACTTGGTACATCAATAAGACCCTTGGGTCTTACGTGGTGATCTCCGGAACCACGGAAACCATTCTCAAGAACATTCGAGTTATCGCGATCAATCAAACCGTGACGCCGCCAGAGGGAAATTCCATTCCCGCGAAGACCGTGACGCTTGAATTGACGCCGAAGCAAACCGAGATTGTGACCTCCGCACGGTCCATGGGGAAACTTTCCCTGGTGCTGCGCGGCATTGGGCCCGAGGCCGAGGATCCGAGCCCGAAAACTTCAACGACCGATGTTGATGTCAGCCCACTGCTTTCGAAGTTCAAACAAGAACACGACGAGCTCCAAAAAGGCGTCGCGCTTATTCGAGATTTGTTGCGGCGCAAGCGCGCGCAAGAAGCGTTGATGTCTGAGGAAAAGCCCCAACAGTCAGACGCGGATAGTCGGCAATTGGCAACTGCGCCGGTACCGGCAGCTGCGCCCATTGCGCCTATTGCGCCAACCGCCACTGCACCCGATGCCAAAAAGAAACCGAAGAAAAAGGCCAAGAAACCCGTGGTCAAAATATACCGCGGTGGTGCTGCAAAAACCGAAGAGATACAAACGCAATGATAGCGACGCGTCGGAAATATCGGCTGTTTGTCTGCCTCGCAGTTTTCTGCGCGGTCACGCTGCAGTCCGTTTCGGCCCAGCAGGTGCCCAGCCGGCGGTCGCTGCCGCCGTCATTGACGCCGGTCCGACCGCTTCCCGTCCAGCAAACGGGCGTCGACGGAAACGCGATCGAATTGCCCATGAACAAGGCCCATGTCCTGCAGTTCGATCAGCGGATCGGCAATATTGTCCTCGGCAACGAAACCGTCGCCGATATCCATATCGATCCAGCCAATCCGCAACAGGTTTTCGTCGTCTCAAAAGGCATTGGGTCGACCAACGTGTTTTTCATGGGAGCCAAAAACGAAATCGTTCGCCAAATGACGATCCGGGTCACCGCCGATCATGATGAACTTCGCGCTGCCCTCAAGAAGCTTTTGCCGGAGGAAAATGTCGAGGTTTCGGTGATCCGCGATAGCGTGTTTCTTTCCGGCAACGTCCGTTCAACGGCGGCAGCGGCCAGCGCCGCCAATATCGCCCAGCGGTTCGTCACGGCCCCGGCCAATGTCCACAATATGTTGAAGGTAACAGGCAGCCAGCAGGTCATCTTGAAGGTCCGTGTCGCTGAAATGGACCGCGCCATCCGCAAGAATTTATCCGTTAACCAAGCCGCCGATGTTCTCACGAGCAGTGGTGACATCGTATTTACCACGGTGAGTGCCAGCACATCGCTGGCGGCATTTGGGTTCGGGTCTTTGACGAATAGTATCCCCGGCCTGGGACAAAGCACATTTGAGGTTCTGGAACGCCAAGGTCTTTCAAAGACGTTGACCGAGCCGACATTAGTGGCGCTTTCTGGTGAATCCGCATCGTTTTTGTCCGGCGGTGAAATTCCCGTGCCCATCGGCGTCGATCAGAACGGCAATGCCATCATCGAGTTTCGTGAGTACGGCATCCGGTTGGAGTTCACGCCTGTAATCCTCGACAAGGGCCGGATCAACCTTCGGGTTTTGACGGAGGTCAGCGCCGTTGACACAACAAACACCGTGACCCTGTCCAATTTGACGGTCAACGGTTTCACAACAAAGCGCGCCGAATCGACCATCGATCTTCCCAGCGGCGGGACACTCATGATGGCGGGTCTGCTGAAAGACGACATCGCCGACACCATCAATGGGTTCCCCTATTTGAAAGATGTGCCGATTTTAGGGGCTTTGTTCCGAAGCACGGAATTCCAACGGGATGAAACGGAGTTGATCATCACGGTTACCGCCTATCTTGCGAAACCTGCGGACGGTGGTACCGGCAACGGCCTGGCCTTGCCGACGGACGGATTTGAGCCGGCCAGCGATATCGACATATATCTCTTGGGGCGTCTGAATCGCGTTTACGGGAAGGGCGAACGGCCGTTTTGGAAGGACCCGGTCAAAGGGCCCTTCGGATACATTATGAGGTGATGGCCATGGGTTTGAACATACCGAACACCTGCCGGGTCCTTTCTGCCATGCTCCTAGCCGGCATTTTGGCCGCCTGTGAGGCGCCGCAGCGAAAATCAGATTTCCGCGAGGCCCATGCTTTGCGGGTGGCCCAGCAGAACATCGAATTGGCGATAAATTCGCGGATCGAGTTTTCCGCCTTGTCGCCCGCGGAGAACGCCGGATTTCAAAAGTTCGTCAACGCCTATCATCTGCGCGCCGCCGGCCCGATTTCCGTTTTGATGCATACCCGCAGCGCCGCCGGCGGCGATGCCGATGCCCGGGTATTGGCGGTCCGCAAACTGTTGAACCGGGCAGGCGTTGCCGCGGCGGACATCAATGTTCTACCCCTGGGCACCACGGGACGGCGTTCGGCCAGTTTGGTGCTGGCTTTCAAGGCGAACACCACCGTCCTGCCGAAATGTGCCGACTGGTCTTCGGACCCGACCTACAATTGGTCGAACCAGTCGCAGTCGAACTTCGGGTGTGCGACGCAGCGAAATCTTGGACTGACGATCGCTGACCCGGGGGATTTGAACAAGGCCGCAACCATGAGCGGCAGCGACGCCGGTCGCGGTGAGCGGATATTGAACACCTATCGCTCAGGCGACGGAGGTGCCGGCGCGGCGGGGGGGGCGGCGGCGCCATGAAGGGCATAGCTATTAATATCGAACCTGCCGACGTACGCGGGAGCACGTGTAGAAGACTGGAGACCGCGTGATACTTAGAATACCTATCGGAGGGTTCCCTCTTAGTCAGGAAACGACTGACGCTCTTGAAGCGTCGAAGACGGACCGTTTGTTGTTCCGCTGTAGCTTCGATATTCAGAACGGCGGGATTGACGCGGCAAGCACATATTTGTCGGATAAGCGGACGCCCAATCTGCTGATTGTCGAAACATCTGCCGCTGGTGAGCAGGTGTTTCAGCAATTGGAATCCTTGGCTGGAGTTTGCGATCCCGAAACCCGATTGATCCTGATCGGCCGCGAGAACGACATTGAGCTTTTCCGAACGCTGATACAATTTGGCGTCAGCGATTATCTGGTTGCCCCTGTGACGGCGGAAGCGCTTCGCGATTCCATTATCAAAGTTTATGCCGGCGTTGAGACCAGTTTCGATGGCCGCGTCATTGCCTTTGCCGGCATGGCGGGTGGGGTTGGCAGCAGTGTCGTCGCGCATAATACGGCAAACGAGTTGATGACCGCCTATGATGAGAAGGTCATCGTTGTTGATCTGGATATTTGCTATGGCACCGCAGGCCTGAATTTTAATATACAGCCGCGCCAGACGGTCGTCGATGCGCTGGCCCAGATGGGTGGCTTGGAGGGGGCCATACTGGATCAGTACTTCATGCCATTCGGTGAAAAACTGGCCTTGTTGGCGTCTCCGGCATCTTTGAATACGGGGGTTCAGGTTTCTGCCGAATCCTTCGATGCCTTGATCACGGCGGTGAAACCGGCCGGCGAATTTATCATCTTAGATTTGCCGCATATCTGGGCACCCTGGATGGATGATGCCCTGGCCCTCGCCGACGATTTGGTGTTGGTCAGCAAGCCGGATCTTACGGGCCTGCGAAACGCCAAGAACGTGGTAGAATATCTGGGCCCGAAAAGGGGTACCGATGCGCCGACCCGCCTTGTTCTCAATCAGGTTGGTGCCGCGAAACGTTCGGATTTGTCGAATAAGGATTTCAAGGATGCACTGGCACTTGAGCCAAGCATTGCTATACCCTATGACCCTGAGGCTTTCGGCAAGGCCTTGAACAATGGGGAGATGATGTCAAAGGCTGCCGCCAAGAGTAAGGCGACGGTGGCAATGGCCGAATTGGCGGCTCTCATAAGCGGCCGCAATGATGAAGCCGGGGAAGGCAAAAAGAAAGGTTTCTCCTTGTTCGGCAAGGGCAAAAAATAATAGCCCTTGACGGCTGACTAGCGGAGTTTTGGAAACATGTTCGGACGACGCGGAACCCAACCAGAACCTAGTGCACCGGCCCCCGCCGTGGCCCCGGTGCAGGTTGTTGAACCCGAACCGGCCCCCACCGCTGCGCCACAACCGGCGCCGCCGGACTTGGAAGAGGTTCCCTCTGATGCTGCTCCTGAGGCGCTGCCTTCCGCCGAGATGCCATCTCAACCGTCCGCTCCACCGGCCCCGGCGCCGGACGCGATGTCGGCGCCGCCAACACCTGCAAGTTCGACAACCGCCACCAGCGAGCGCTTAGCGGAAATAAAGGTTACGGTGTTCAACGATCTTCTTGAGGCCGTCGATTTAGCCGAAATCAGCAAATTGGAGACGGATGAGGTCCGTGAAGAAATAACCGACATGACCGCGGAGATTATCTCCATGCGCGGTCTCATTCTGTCGATCCAAGAACAACAACAGGTGGTCAAGGATATCTGTAACGATATTCTTGGTCTTGGACCCTTGGAACCCTTGATCGAGCGCGATGATATCGCCGATATTATGGTCAATGGTGCCGGTCAGGTCTTCATTGAAACTGATGGCATCATCGAATTGACCGACATCACATTCCGCGACAACGCTCAGCTGATGAATATCTGTCAGCGAATTGTCACGGCCGTTGGACGGCGCGTTGATGAGGCCAGCCCCATATGCGATGCCCGTTTATTGGACGGCTCGCGCGTTAACGTTATTGCGCCGCCTCTGGCCATCGACGGCGCGGCCCTGACCATTCGTAAATTCAAGAAAGAAAAATTGAAGCTCGACGATTTGGTCAAATTCGGCAGCGTCAGCGAACAATTGCGCCAGGTCTTGGAAGTGATTTCCGCGGTTCGATTGAATGTCCTCATCTCGGGTGGTACGGGCTCCGGCAAAACGACTTTGTTGAATATCATGACCGGGCACATCGATCCCGGTGAACGCATTATCACCTGCGAGGATTCAGCCGAACTGCAACTTCAGCAGCCGCATGTCGTGCGCCTTGAAACTCGGCCGCCCAATTTGGAAGGTGCTGGCGAAATTTCCATGCGTGATTTGGTCAAGAACTGCCTGCGCATGCGGCCTGAACGGATTATCGTCGGCGAAGTGCGTGGGCCAGAGGCGTTTGATCTTTTGCAGGCCATGAACACCGGTCACGACGGCTCCATGGGAACGATTCATGCGAACAATCCCCGTGAGGCCATCAGCCGGGTCGAGAACATGATCGCCATGGGCGGCTATAGTCTGCCGCCCAAGGCGGTTCGCGAACAAATCGCCGCCGCCGTGCATGTGATCATTCAGGCGCAGCGTTTGCGCGACGGCTCACGCAAAATCACCCACGTCACCGAAGTCGTGGGCATGGAAGGCGAGATCATCACCTTGCAGGACTTGATCACCTTTGAACTGGAAGGCGAAGACGACAACGGGAAGCTTTTGGGCAACCACGTGTTCTCAGGCGTGCGACCGGCCTTGTGGGACAAGGCGCGCTATTACGGTCTGGAGCAGAAACTGGCCACCGCCTTGGGCATGTACGGCGCCTGAGGGGAAGCCATGGTACTCTCCCCGGAAACCATCATTTGGATAACCGTCGCCGCGACGGTCGCCATGATTGTCATTGGCGGCGCATTTATTGGCGTCACCATGATCATTCGGCCAAAGGTTTTGTTACGCCAACGGATGAACCAAATCGGCGTCATCGGCGATGGGGCGGCCAGCGGATCTTCCGATAAGGCGGAAAGCCGCCGTGCCAAGCGTATACAGGACAAGATCAAGCAACTTGAGCAGAACAAGAAAAAGAGCAGCGGCCTCGCCGCCGTGCGCCTGGAACTTCTGCAAGCGGGGCTCGACACCACGGTCGGCACCTACTTCACGATCAGTGCGGTGGTTGGTGTCGTTACCGCCTTGGCGTATCTGGTCTCTGGAAATGCGCCCTGGGGGGCTATTCCCGCGGCCCTTGTCGGCGGTCTGCTAGTGCCAAAGCTGGTGATTAAAATGAAGGCCGGTAAACGCCAGAAGAAATTCACCAAGGATTTTGCTGAAGCCACGGACTTGATCGTTCGTGGCATTCGCTCCGGCCTTCCCGTGAACGAATGCTTCAATGTTGTGGCGCGTGAGTTTGAAGCGCCGCTGGGTGAGGAATTCCGGCTTCTGGTCGAGGGCCAGAACCTGGGCATGACCATGGACGACTTGCTGGCCCGCGGCATCGAGCGTCTGCCGACTTCAGAATATAAATTCTTTGCCATCGTCATTCAGATCCAGCGTCAGACCGGCGGTAATCTGGCGGAGACCCTTGCCGGCCTTTCCAGCGTGCTTCGGGATCGTAAGAAGATGCGCGACAAGGCCCGCGCCATGGCTAGCGAGGCGACGGCATCGGCGGGAATCATCGGCTCGTTACCGTTCGCGGTCGGCACCTTGTTGTCTGTCGTCAATCCCGATTATCTGATGGTTCTGTTTACGCGGGACACCGGCCAATACATGGTCGCCTTCGGGTTGTTCTGGATGTTCCTGGGCTCGATGGTTATGCGCAAAATGATCAATTTTAAGATGTGAACATGGTTACTGCACTGGCCCGTATGGATATGCCCACTCTGATTCTCTGGCTGCTTGTTGCCGGCGCGGTCATTGCTGTTGTTGTCTGGGGGCTCACATTTGTCGTCGGCGGCAAACGCTCGAAGCGGATAAAATCGGTGATCTCGCGCCATCGTGGCGAAATGAGTCAGCGCCAGGCGGAAAGCCTCAACCGGCCGTCCGCAATGCGCCAAGGCAAAGGCGGCGCCAAGGCTGATTTGGCGGAGAAACTCCTCGGTGTCCTGAAACTTCAGAATTTGCTTTTTTCCGACGACATTCGGAACGATCTGGCAGCCGCCGGCATTCGCGGCCGCAACGCCGTTGCCATATATATTGCGTCGCGCATCATCGGCGCGTTCGGCGGATTTGTCCTGACACTTATCCTTGTCGGTTTGATGAAAAAGTTTCCCTATCCGGATTTCATGCGGTTTGTATTTGCCGGTGGCGGCGCGGTGGTCGGGTTTTACCTGCCCCGCTTATTGCTGCAAAACACCATTACCAAGCGTCAGCAGGCGATGACCGAATCGTTTCCCGATGCCTTGGACCTGTTGTTGATTTGTGTTGAATCGGGCCTCAGCGTGGAAATGGCGTTCCAGCGGGTCACTGAGGAAATTATGGATGGTGCGCCCATTCTGGCCCAGGAAATGGGCCTGACGTCGGCGGAATTGGCCTATCTTGGTGACCGCCGCTTAGCCTATACCAACTTCTCCAAGCGAACCGGCCTGCCGGCGGCAAAATCCCTGGCGACAACACTTATTCAATCGGAACAGTACGGCACCCCTGTCGGGCAAGCCTTGAACGTCCTGGCCAAGGAAAAGCGTGATGAGCGCATGTCGGCGGCGGAGAAGAAGGCCGCTTCCCTGCCGGCAAAACTGACCGTGCCGATGATCATTTTCTTCCTGCCGGTTCTGTTCATCGTCGTTATCGGCCCTGCCGCCCTGCAGATCGGCAATTAGGATAAATTCACGTGAGCGACTTCGCCGACCAATATTTGCGCGAAACCGTTGCCGTCGTCGATGCACTGGACCGCGCCCGCATTGAGGCCTTGGCCGCTGGGTTGGCGGCCGTCCGTGACAAGGGCGGGCGGCTTTTCATTCTGGGTGTCGGCGGCTCGGCCGGCCACGCCAGTCACGCGGTCAATGATTTCCGAAAAATTTGTGCTTTTGAAGCCTATGCCCCGACCGACAATGTGTCGGAATTGACGGCGCGGGTGAATGATGAAGGTTGGGACACGGTATTTGCCGCCTGGCTTGAGGGTTCACGGTTGACGGACGCCGACGCGGTACTGATTTTCTCGGTCGGCGGCGGCAACCGTGAGAAAAACATTTCAGTTAATATTGTCCGAGCCCTGGAATTCGCCCAGGCCCGCAATGCCGCGACGTTTGGTATCGTCGGATCGGATGATGGCTTCACGGCGGAAGCTGCCGATGTGTGCGTCATCATCCCGCCGCATTATCCGGATCGCCGAACGCCCCACACGGAAGGTCTCGCCGCCGTTCTCTGGCATCTCCTGGTTTCCCATCCGGCGCTGAAGGCGGTGGAGACCAAGTGGGAATCCCTCAAGTGACGGACACCGATGAGGCCGGCGGCCGGTTCATGATTGTCGGCGGCGCCGGGTTTTTGGGCTCCCACTTTTGCGACCAATTGATGTCTGAGCCGGAAACCGCCGGTGTGACGGTCTTTGACAATTTTTCATCTGGACAGGAATGGCACGTCGCGCACCATGCAAAGGACCCTCGCTTCCATTTGCTGCGCGCCGATGTCGCTGACGTGGAACGTCTAACGGAAGCCATGACGGGTTGCGGCACGATCATCCATTTGGCTGCAAATCCGGATATTGCGCGCGCGGTCACGGAACCGGATATCGATTTTCGCGAAGGCACGATGCTGACCCGAAATTTATTGGAGGCGATGCGCGCAACCGGCTGCCGGCGTCTTCTGTATGCCTCGGGAAGCGGCGTCTATGGCAATCTCGGAGAGGCCGCGGCGGTGGAGGGGCACGTCGATATTCGCCCGGAGTCCACCTACGGCGCCAGCAAGCTTGCCTGCGAGGCCTTGATCGCCAGCTATTGCCACATGTTTGATTTGCAGGCCTACAGTTTTCGGTTCGCCAATGTCGTCGGTGCGCGCCAAACCCACGGGGTCGGGTATGATTTTCTACGCAAGTTACGCGCCGATCCATCCCGGTTGAAAATTTTAGGTGACGGGTCGCAAAGCAAATCCTACTTACACGCCGATGACACGGTGGCGGCCGTTCTGCATGTCTATCGCCATGCCGAGGCGGCCTATGACGTTTATAACGTGGCGACGGGTGATTATTTGAGCGTCACCGAAATTGCCGACATGGCCGTGACGTGCCTGGGGCTGAACCCTGAAACCGTTCGTTACGATTACACAGGCGGTGATCGAGGTTGGAAGGGCGACATTCCTGTGGTCCGCTTCAATACGGACAAATTGCAGGCGCTTGGCTGGAAGTGCCGGAATTCGTCACGCGACGCCTTTCGCCGTTCCCTGGACGCCATGCGCGATCAGCTTGCGGCCGGGGAGGCGGACTGACATGGCCCGCCGCGCGGTTTTTTTGGACAGAGACGGCGTACTCAATAGGACGGTGGTTCGCGACGGCCGACCGCGGCCTCCTGGATCGGCGGCGGACATGGAAATTCTTCCAGGTGTTGGAGAAGCATGCCGAATTTTAGCGCGAGCGGGTTTTTTGCTCATTGGCGCCACCAATCAACCCGATGTGGCGCGCGGCACGACGACTTGGGAGACCGTTAACGCCATCAATGGCAATCTTACGCAGGCATTGGGCTTAGACGACATGCGGGTCTGCGGCCATGACGACGCAGATCGTTGTGCCTGTCGAAAACCCAAACCCGGACTTCTGCTTGAGGCCGCAAGAGATTTTGACATCGATTTGGTATCCAGCATTATGGTCGGGGATCGGTGGAAGGATGTGGCGGCGGGGCAAGCCGCCGGATGCCGGACGGTTTTCGTCGATTATGGATACGATGAAAAACGGCCTGAGAACCCCGATTTGAGCTGTGCCGGTCTATTGGATGCGGTGCCATGGATTGTAGAAGGAAGGCAAACCGCCGATGACCGCCGCATCTGAATTGAACGTAAAAATTTTCGCCGATGGCGCCGATGTGGCGGAGATGGCGTCGGCGGCCCGAAACCCGATGATCCGCGGTTTTACCACCAATCCAACGCTCATGCGCAAAGCCGGCGTCGCGGATTACGAAGCCTTTGCCAAGGAAGCTCTGGCGAAGATTACCGAGCACCCCATTTCCTTCGAAGTTTTCGCTGATGATTTTGCGGAAATGGAGCGCCAAGCCTTGAAGATCAATTCCTGGGGCTCAAACCTTTACGTCAAAATTCCGATCACCAATACCCAGGCCGAAAGTGCGGTTCCCTTGATCGCAAGGCTCGCCGACCAGGGTGTGAAGGTCAATGTCACCGCCGCCATGACCGTTGATCAGGTGAAGGCGGTCGCCGCCGTGTTGGACGGATCGCCGCCGGCCTATGTATCCGTCTTTGCCGGCCGCGTCGCCGATACGGGGCGCGATCCCGAGCCTGTCATGTTGGAAGCCGTCAAAGTGCTGGCGGATTTGCCGCAAGTCGAACTGATTTGGGCCAGCCCCAGGGAAGTTTATGACATTGTCCGCGCCGATAAGGTGGGCTGCCATATCATCACCGTCACCTATGATCTGTTGAAGAAGGCCGATCTGTTCGGCAAGGACCTGGATACCTTTTCCCTGGAGACCGTGCAGATGTTTTATAATGATGCCCGGTCCGCCGGCTATGCGCTCTAGAGCCTGAAAATGATCATTACCCGCACGCCTTTGCGCATTTCCATTGGTGGCGGCGGCACCGACCTGCCGTCCTATTATGAGCGGTTTGGGGGGTTTGTGATTTCGGCGGCGATTAACAAGCACGTATACATCACCGCCAATCGGACCTTTCGTCCGGGTTACTTTATTAAGTATTCAAAGACCGAAGCCGTTGGCACTATTGACGACATCCAGCACGACATTGTCCGCGAGGCCTTGCGGCGCATGGAAATCCCTCCGGAAATCGAAGTTGTCTCCATTGCCGACGTGCCGGCGGGTACGGGCTTGGGGTCATCAGGAAGCTTCACGGTCGGGCTGTTGCATGCTTTACATGCGCACAAACGCCTGCATATCGGAACCGACGAACTGGCCTGCTCGGCCAACGACCTGGAGATGAACGGTCTTGGTGAGCCTTGCGGTAAACAGGATCATTACATCGCCGCCTATGGCGGGATCATGTGCCAGGAGTATCACCCCGACGGCCGGGTAACCATGACCCGCCTTGAGATCGACGACACAACCCGACGGCAGCTGCGTGAGGGGCTGATGCTGTTCTTCACGGGTTACAGCCGCACCGCCGCCGACGTTCTTGTCGATCAAAAAACCCGCTCACAAGCCGGTGATGCGGCGATGCTGGAAAACCTTCACTTCATCAAGGACCTGGGGCAGCGGATTAAGGCGGCATTGGAAGGCGGGCGGACGGAAGCATTCGCCGAGTTGATGCACGAACACTGGCTGCACAAGAAGCAGCGTTCCGACAACATCAGCAACGAACGCATCAACCAGCTCTATGACGAGGCGCGCACGCACGGAGCCATCGGCGGCAAGTTGGTCGGCGCCGGGGGTGGCGGGTTTCTGATGTTCTATACCCATGACCGTGCAAGGCTGCGCACCGTCATGGTCGAACGGGGCTTGCAGGAAATGGATTTCGCCTTCGATGACGACGGGTCCATCGTCCAGCTTCGAAGCTGATCATGCAGTGTCTGATTCTCGCCGGCGGGCTGGGGACACGGATGCAATCGGTCGCCCCGGACTTGCCCAAAACCCTGGTTCCCGTTGCCGGCCGGCCGTTTGCGGACCACCAATTGTCATGGCTGCGGGCCGAAGGCGTGCGCCGCGTCATCTATGCCATCGGCCATCATGGTGAGGCGGTGCGCGCCTACGCCGGGGATGGCCGCCAATGGGGGCTTGAGATCGCTTATTCCGATGAAGGCGACGCGCGATTGGGTACCGCCGGTGCCGTGCATCTTGCGGTTCACGAAGGATTGTTGGACGGCGGCTTTTTTGTTCTCTACGGCGATTCCTATTTGCGTGTCGATCTGAGCGACGTCTGGGCGGCCTCCGGTGCCGGCGCATGGCCGCTGATGACGGTATTCCGAAACCAAGGCCGATGGGATTCCAGCAATGCAAAAATCACCGACGGCATGGTGATATTGTATGAGAAAGGCCGGGTGGATACGCAGGCATTGGGTATGGACCATATCGACTATGGCCTGTCGGTGTTAAATCGCAACGTCATCGGGGATAATATCGGGTCTGGCGAACCTGCCGACCTGGCGCACTTGTTCCACCGGCTCAGTGTAGACGGCCAGTTGCGCGCGTTCGAGGCGACGCAGCGGTTTTATGAGATTGGATCGCCCCAGGGACTAGCTGATCTGGAAGCTCACTTGTCGGCAGCAGGCTCATGAATACCGAGGGCGAGAAGCGCCGGACTTTGGGTTGGGGAATTGCGGCCGTATTGCTTTTTGTCGGGGTGATCCACGCGGCCTGGCTGATCCTGGGCGACACGATTGTTGTTGGCGGCGGTCTTGCCGACGGTGACGGATTTACGCATCTCATCCGCGCCGAGCGATTATGGCACTTAGGGGCTTGGTTTGATGTGTCGATCCCCGATGCCAATGCACCGTTCGGCACGACGGTCCACTGGACCCGGCTTTTCGACATCGTTCTGCTCGGTTTAGCGGCGCCGATGATACCGTTTCTGGGGGTCGCGAAGGGCGTGTACTGGGCCGGCGTTGTCATCAGCCCGCTTCTGCATTTGGCATTGGCAGCGGCGATGGTATGGACGGTCCGGCCATTGATCGGTGGTGCATCGGCCTTATTGGCCGGCGGCCTCACGGCGACACAGTTCGGTATCCTGGCCTTCGCCATCGCCGGCCGTGCTGATCACCACATGATGTTTGCATTGTTCGTGATCCTGACTTTGGGATGCCTTGCTCGGGCACTGGAAGCGGTGCCCGCCAATCAGATATTAGCCCGATGGGCCGGATTGTGGATTGCCGCCGGCATCTGGACCGGGCCTGAATTTCTGTTGTTCCTGTCCTTGTGCCTGGCAGGCCTGGGCTGGACGTGGCTTATCGGTCGTCAAGGCGCGTTGAAGGCAAACCTTGGGTTGGCCGAAGGCTTGGCTGCGGGATTAATTGCCGTTGTTTTGATTGAGCGCGGGCCGACCGTCTTTGCTGAAACGGAATTCGATCGCCTTTCAATCACCCACGCGACGATCGGCATTCTATTATGGTTGTTCTGGCGCGCCGCGTTTGCCGTGCAACGCTGGGGCCGAATGCCGGAATCAATACCTTGGCGGATTGGTATTGCGGCTGCGGGCGCCGCGGGCTCCGTATTTGTGATGTGGTTTCTGTTTCCTGACGCCATCGCCAATCCACTGACGCAGGGGAATCCGGAAATCGTCCCGATCTTTGCGCATATCTCCGAATACGGCGGGGTTCGTGATCTGGCCGGATTTCTGATCTATTTCGGATCCGTGTTGTTCGCCATCCCGTGGATGATCTGGCGGTTTCGATCACGGATGAATACGACATTGGCAGGCATCTGGATGATTGTCTCCATTGGATTGCTGACCTACGTCGCCTTCGGCGTTGGTTGGATTCGCTGGTCGCTTTATGCGGCGTTGTTTCTGACCATCGTACTGGCCGACTTTATCGGCCATATAGATGGCACCATTGACAAAAAGATGACGTTCCCGGCTCGGGTGCCGGTCAAAGTGCTGGTGCTGGCGGCGATTATCATTGGGCCCGTCGGTGTTGCCGGTGTTCTGCGCTATGTGGAGAAGACGCCAGAGGAGCGCCTCGAGGCGGCCATCGACCCTTGTCCGTTGAAGCCCATGGCGGACTTTCTGAATAACCCTCCGTGGTCCGAAAAGTCGCGCGTCATTGTCGCCTCTGCCAATTTTGGACCGGAACTGATTTACCGGACGCCGCACCGGGCTGTGGCGACCGTGCATCATCGCAATATCGCCGGTATTTTGGATGGCCATCGCATATTGGGTGGCGCCGATGATGAGAAAATCCGGACGATTGTCGACAACCGGACCGTCAATCTCCTATTGCTATGTCCCGGATCGAAGAATGATGGGTATTTCGTCACGGAAGGTGACAAGAACAGTCTCTATGAACGCCTCACGCAGGGTGTCGTGCCGTCATGGCTAAGCGCTGTTGGGTTGCCGGCGAAATTGAATGAAAAGTTTCGGTTGTTTGAAGTTCATTCCCGCCGGTAGACCGCCCAGGTATCACCCGAAAGCCCCCAGTGCGGATAAATTTTCCATAATCTGTAAAGCGCTGATGGTGCCGGGCCCATGGACTGCGCAAATTGCGCCGGCGCCGCACGGCCGCCCAGATAACCCAGGATATACCAGTCAACGGGCCGGCCAGCCTCATGATCGCGCGATACATATTGGAACGACCGACCCAATTCCAACCGTCTTGCGTGGTAGTGGAACATGGTGCCGACGCTGAATCCAGGGGTGCCGGCGACACGGACCGGGCCCGGTGATGCGGCGGCCATGTCGGCAATTGCCGCACTGTAGTCGCCCCGACCGATCCGGATGAAATCCGCTAACAGCATGGCGTTTCCCATGCAGAATCCGGCAACCAAAAATCCGGCAAGCCAGCGATTCCACCCGCCATTCGACCAGATCAGCATCAGGCACCGGGCCGCCAAAATGAGCGCGAAGGGCGCCGCGGCTATAAAATATCGGGGCAGGACATAAGGCTGACGTTCCACTAGAACGCCGCCGAGTGGAAACGCCAACACAACAACCAGGAAGATGGGCCAGCGGGAATCTCCCTTTGCCAAGACTAGCGCGACAGCAACAACGCCGGCCAAACCGAGAATGACAGCCGCGTTCGCCGGACCGAACCAATCGGCGTTCAGCCCGAAGGTCAGTGCGGCGATGATGCCGACCGCTTCCTGGGCCGGCAGAAATGTTACGCCGCCGATAACGAAACTGTTCAACGCCACCGCGCCATAGGCCAGGACAAGGACCAACTGAATGCCGAACAGTGGCACCAAAGCGGCCGCCGTGGAGATAACATCCCGCCGGTCCCGATAAGTTGAAATGAGGGCCCACGCACCCAGGCCCGCCAATACGACCACAAACGTCAAATGCGCTAAGAAGCCGAGCACAGTAATGGTGACGAAACCGATAAGGCGGCTCTTCGTCGGCCGCCGCAAATAGGCGTCGAGCACGAAGAACGCCGCATAGCAGGCAAGCAGCATCGGGCCATAACCGCGCGCCTCTCCGGCATAGTGGACCAGCGGATAACTAAGCGCCGTCAAGCCCATCAGCAACAATCCTTCACCGGGGCTCCGGCGCCAGCCGATGGCCGCCGCCACGATCACAGTGCCGATACCGCTGACAAGCGACAGCATGCGGGTAACGATCATGGGCGCATCGGGGCCAATGGCGGACAGATAAAGTGTGTTCAGTGCATGCGAATTGTCGTGGAAATAGAGCGCAATCCAGTCGCGCCAGGCGCCGGACGCCCGCGCGACGGCAATCTGGTCAAGCGACCAGATTTCATCAACCCACAGATCGCCGGTCGCGGAAACGACCCGCAAGCTGCAGCCGATGACGATAATCGCCAACAGCGCGAAGCCGATAATCATATGTTGCCGACCGTTTGTCGCCAATGCCATTCGCCATACCTGCTTCCGCCAACCAACTTGGCGCATGCCCAATGTTGCGGTCCCGCGTAAGGTGTCAGGCTTCCCAAATCACCGGCACGAAGCGGGACCAACTTTTATGAAGCTATCGGTCGTCATCCCTTGTTTCAATGAAGAGACCACCCTATGGGGTCTTCGCTTGAGACGGTTCGACTGGGTTGATTCCGACCGCTGCAATTTGCCAACCCCATGTGCCGTGTAAGAACGTAAAGCCTAGCAAAATACGAAACATCGCCATGATGCATCGCGCAAGGAGGCCGGGTGTGCCGTCGATGTCATCAGCTAATCGCTCGCCGCGCAGGATGACGACGAGACGGTAAAGATTGAAAAACGGGAAGCCGGCGCCCGTGGCTTTGCGTACATCAAGCCCGGCTTGTTCCATTTCGGCCTGTAATTTGGCCGCCGTGTAATGACGGCGATGCCCAATCTGTCGATCAAAGGCCGACATGGGTCCGCCGGGCACCGTCACGACAAGTCTACCGCCTGGCTTAAGAAACTTCCGGGCGCCGGTGAGAATACGGACCGGATTGTCCGCGTGCTCAAGAACCTCCGAACAGATGGCGTGGCTGGCCCAACCGGCCAAATTATCAACATCGGGCGCGTCGGCTTCAAGATCGCACACGGCAAAGATTGCATTGGGCAAGTCTTCTTCGGCGACTTTCAGGCCGGTGACGCTTTGATCGATACCGGCGAAGCGGGCGTTTGGAAACCGCATTTTCAGCCACGCCAAGAGGTCACCCGATCCGCAGCCGACATCCAAAATCGAACCGTGTTGAACCTGACCAAGCAATGTGGCGATAAGGCGCCGGCGGAACGCCTGGGCCGGATTGAGCCGTGTCGCCGTGGAATATCGCGACCAATGGTCATCCCACTGCCGGGCGTGGCCACCATCGCTGGGTTCATTGGTCACGGTCGGTTCTCGGTGCATTGGCGTCGAAGGCATAAAGCAGCAATGTCGAAACGAAGGTGACGAATGCCAAAATGATCGACAACAATCCGATGACGGCAGCGTGGTTGGTACCGATTAAATCGCCGAACACCGTGTATCCGGCCCCAACATAGGCGTTGACGAAATTCAAACAAAGCAACATGCCAACACCAAACAGCAATCCGCAGAAGATCATGGTCGGTGAGTAGGGGAAACGTTTCAGCCAACGCCGGCGGGCGGTGCCAGTCGCGTCATAAAGGCTTTCCGCCAGACAGCCCAGAAACAGGCTCTGTAGGCCGACGATGCTCAACGTCGAGCCAAGAAACAATGTGCTCAGCGAAAAGGTAATACCGTTGATTGTCACCGGCCCCGCGGCCAGCGGCAATGTGACTAGGAGCCCCAGCACGAACAAGACGATGCCCGGCTTCATGACAAAGAAGTCGGCCCCGTGGATGAGCATGGCGCGCAGGTTGATCCATCCGGCGTGCCAGGGGGAAAACCAGCCGCTGCGCTTGTGGTGGCTGAGCCGGCCTTCGCGGTCCTTGTAAAAGTGGACGGGCACCTCAATAGTTCGAAGTCCCAGGCGGACTGATTTGACAATCATCTCAGATGCGTATTCCCACGATTGTGAGCGTATATCAATACGTTTCAGGGCGTCCAATGTGACGCCGCGCATGCCGCAATGAATGTCCGAGAACCGCGAGCCGTAAAGCACATTCAATATGAAAGTCGTCAGCGGCGTGCCGAAATACCTGTGCAACGCAGGCATGGCGCCAGCCTCGATCGAGCCGGCAAACCGCGAGCCGATGACGAACTCGTAATCTTCCTCGAAACGTTCCACGAAAGGCGCGATTTCGCGGAAATCGTAGGTGCAGTCAGCGTCTCCCAAAATGACAAAACGTCCGCGAATAACCGCCAGCGCGTCCTGATAGGCCCGACCTAGACCGCGTGCCGGTGTTTTCAGAACGCGCGCGCCATTTTCCAATGCAATCTCCGCCGTGCGATCGGATGAGCTGTCAACGATCAGAATTTCGGTGGAAATTCCAGCTTTCTCAATGCCAGCATGGCACCAGTCCATAAATTCAGCCATCACCGCTTCCTCATTCATGGCGGGAATGACAATGGAAAGACGCGGCGAAGGAACATCCTCGGCGGGCAGATATAACATTGAAATTGGGTCTTCCGGGTGCGGCCGTGCCTGGCGGGCCCCAATCAGGAGGCGCGCGCTTCCGGTTGTCTTGGGATTGTCGGTCATTCCGAACGCTCACTCAATTTACTTGGCGCTATGTTATCGCGCACTCTGGCCACATCCAATCAGTGAGGTGGCAGGATCGACAACTGCGGCAACAACCAAAGACCCGCCGCCGCAATGGCGACCCCATAGGGAATGGATTGTGATGGCCCAGATGCCGATTCGCCGAGCCAAGGAAACCACGTTCGGATATGCGATCCCGCCTGAACCCGCCGTAACAGCATGACCATGATCGCTAGTGCCCCGCCGAATAGGGCCACGAGAATCAAGAATTTGCCGATCAAATTGTAGTCCAACCACGGCGTCATTGCCGCCAACAGTTTGACGTCGCCGCCGCCCATGACCCGCATCGCGAAGAGCACCGCGCCGGCCAGAAGAAAGGCGCCGCCAATGGCATAATGTTGGCCTAGTTCCGACCACGGTAGACCCGTCATCCACGCAGCCGGCAGGAATGCTATGGCGATAGCGGCACAAAGCCAATTCGGGATAACCAGCGATCGGGCATCGGAAATCGCCGCGTATAAAAGGCCGCCCGCATAGGCGCCGGCGACGGACCAATGGAATATTGAAGCCAGCGAACCCATCCATATTTTTAAAGCCGCAAAAGAAAGCAGGACAGTTTCTTGCAAACTGTCCTGCTGAAAATCCTCGCCGTTGACTTCCGGCTTCGAAAGCCCGGCAACGACGGCCTTTAGAGACTCAGGTTGTTGGCAACGCTGTTGAAGGTATTGCCCATGTCGGTCCCAAGCAGGGTAATGGCCGCAATGATAACCACGGCGATAAGGGCCGCGATTAATCCATACTCAATGGCTGTCGCGCCGCGGCTGTCACCCAGCAAACTCTTCATGAACTGGTAGATTTGGTCCGTCATCTTGAAAACTCCTAATTACCCCGATGGAAAGGTCATCTCAGTGTATATCGTTCAAATCGGTAAGATTTCGTGAATCACCCCGAATTTGCGCTTTTGTAATGGTGACAGCCTGTCAAAAGGCTGTCCAGAAGTCAATGATTTTGGCTTTGTCGGGTTGATTCGGTCGGGCGGTATGGCCGTTGATTGATAAGCCGCAGAATTTCAGCAAAATGCTTAAGCGGACGCTGTTTCGGTGACAAGGGTAAAATTGAATGATTGAGGTCAGGGGTCTAAATAAATCATTCCGGTCGGTGCGCGCGCTCGACAATGCGGCTTTCGAGGCGCCCGACGGTTGCATAACCGGCATTATCGGTCCGAACGGCGCCGGAAAAACGACGGCGCTACGCATTCTCTATACGGTGTTGCGACCTGATTCCGGGACGGCCACGGTGGATGGATTTGATACAGTGACCCAACGCGCCGACGTGCAATCGCGAATCGGCGTCGTGCCTGATGGGCGTGGTCTTTATCCGCGGTTGACGGCGCGCGAACACATTCGGTATTTCGGCCGGCTTCACGGCTTGGTCGGTTCGGCCTTGGAAGAACGTATCGACGAGTTGGCGGGAATTCTGCGCATGTCGGAATTTATCGAGCGCCGCGCGAAGGGGTTTTCGAAAGGCCAAGTGCGGAAGGTCGCCTTGGCCCGAGCATTGGTTCACGATCCGCAGAATATCTTGCTTGATGAGCCCACCAACGGTTTAGATGTGGCGAGTTCGAGGGCGGTTCACGGATTGATCCAGACGTTGCGGGACCGCGGCCGGTGCATCGTGTTTTGTAGTCATATCATGCAGGAAGTGGCGGCCATATCGGATCGCATTATCGTCATCTCTGAAGGCCGGATCATGGCCCAGGGTACGCAGCCGGAATTACAGGATTTGACCGGTGAGCCGGACATTGAAAGCGTCTTCCTGTCGCTGACCGGCGAATTGGAGAGTGCTTGACCATGTGGCGACGTATTCTCGTGGTTTTCATCAAAGAAGCCGTCGACAACGCCCGCGATCGGCGGTCGCTTCTGGTCGCATTGATCTACCCGCTGATGGGGCCGATTCTCTTAGGGCTTTTGGTGTCGGCAATCGTCGATGTGGTGACGGTCCAACCGAAACAGAAATTGGTGTTGCCGGTTTCCGGCATGGAACACGCACCGGGGCTTGTTAGTTTCCTTCGCGAGCATGGCGTACAGGTCATTGCGGCACCAGCGGATCCTGAAAAATCCGTACGCGACGGTGAGCACGAAGGCATCCTGATCATACCCGCCGGCTACGCCCGCCAGTTCTCCGCCGAGCAGCCGGCGACGTTACACGTTGTTGTCAATTCCTCGCGGTTGCCGGGCCTGATTGCGGTGAACCAAATTCTAGGCGTGCTCGGTGCCTTTAATCAGGAAACCTGGACGGAACGGATTTCGGCCCGCGGGGTTGATTTGAAGGTCCTTCAGCCGCTGGAAATCAAGCACATTAACGTGGCGGCGGGCAAGCATATCGCCGAGTTTTTGTTGTTCATGGTGCCGCCGCTGTTCATCTTTAATCTATTTATGGGCGGCGTCTATCTGGCCATGGATACGACTTCCGGTGAGCGCGAACGCGGGTCTTTGGAACCCTTGTTGGTCAATCCCGTGGCCCGTTGGGGTTTGATGTTCGGGAAATATCTGGCGGCGCTGCTCTATACGGCCGTTGCCGTTGCCGTGCAGCTGATTGCCTTTGCCCTGATCTTCAAGTTGGTGGAAACACCGGAACTCAGTTTCACCAGTGCCATGTCGCCCATCGTCATCATCGGCATTCTTGTTACGACATTGCCGCTGATGATGGTGGCGGTGGGCGTACAGGTCATTATCGCGACCCTGACGCTGAGCTACAAAGAAGCGCAGACCTATCTGGGGCTGCTGCCGCTGGTGCCGGCGATCCCGGGTATGGTCATGGTTTTCGCGCCTGTGCATGCGCAGGGCTGGATGATGACCATACCGATTTTTTCGCAGACTCTATTATTGGGACAGTTTGTGCGCGGCGAACCAATTGCCATGACCAATGTGCTGATGTCCATGTCCGTATCCGGGTTGATTGCGGCGGGATTGCTTTTGGTTGCCGCGCGGCTGTATGAACGGGAGAAATTGATCTTCGGCAACTGACGGTGCCGCGTTCATTTGCCCGGACAACCTGCTAGACTGGCTTGGCATGCTCGGAAGAGGTTTCCCATGGGTTCATGGCAAGATTTTGTCGCCGTAACAATTGAAGCCATCTGGCAACCATTTGCGGCGTTCGCTTCGCCGGGTACGGTAATTTACTGGCCCTATCTTGTTTCGGCCGGTTTTCTGGCGTTCGCGGTGCCGGCCATTTTCACCCTGACCCGCGGCGGCGGTTACATGCGGACGATCCGCGAGCAGTTCTCCCGGCGCGTCTGGTGGGCGCCATCGACGCGCATCGACTATCTCTATTACGTCGTCAACGCCGTTCTCTTTCCGCTGATTGTCGCGCCGGCCATTCTGACCAGCTTTGAAGTGGGGGAGTGGTTGAGCAATCAACTGGCGGCCCTATTGGGTCCGCGGACCGAGCCCGCCTTCGATGACGCGTCACTGCGTCTGGCCTACACGGTGATATTCTTTGTCGCCTACGATCTTGGCCGCTTTCTGGCCCATTGGGTTCAACATCAAAATCCATTTCTTTGGCAGTTTCATAAGGTTCACCATTCGGCCGAGGCGCTCACACCCATGACGTCGTTCCGGGTTCATCCGGTGGATCTTTTCGTCATGGCGATCGGCGGTAATTTTTTCGGCGGATTGGTCACTGGCACCTTTCTGTATTTAGGGGCCGGATCCGTAAACATCTACACGTTCCTGGGTCTCCATATCGGTATCGGCATCTACAGCTTGATTGGCAATTTGCGTCATAGCCATGTCTGGCTTGACTACGGTCCTCTCAGTTATGTCTTTGTCAGCCCCGCACAACACCAAATTCATCACAGCACGGAGCTTCGCCACCGCAACAAAAACTGTGGCTTCGCATTCGCTTTCTGGGATGTATTATTCGGCACGCTTTATGTTCCGAAAGGCCGAGAACGGTTCGATATGGGCCTGGGCGACGGAACGGACGGCACCTGGCATGCCGTTCACAAACTCTATTGGTGGCCGTTTGCCATGGCGGCACGGGTGCTGACAGGGCGCGATCCTATCGCCGCCGGTGGGCAAAAACCTGCGCCCGGGCCGGACGGTATTGTCCGATGACACGCTATGAGTATCATGGCGTCGGAGGTGGCTGAATGAGTGATCCGGAGTTCGAAAATCTTGCCGTTATGGCGATTGATGATGAGGATTTTGCCCGTGGCTTCGTTTCGCGGGTGTTGGATGCTATTGGTATCGGCACCATTTATCTGGCCGAAAACGGGGTTGATGCCCTGAGCCAATTGGAAACCGCCGATCCGCCTGTTGACTTGGTCATCAGCGACATCGAAATGCCGGAAATGAACGGCTATGAGTTCGTCCGTCGGCTGCGCTACGGCGCCTTACCCAAATACAAGGAATTGCCGGTCATCATGTTGACCGGCAAGGACACGGATAAGAATGTCCGCAGCGCGCGCATCCACAAAATCAGTGGATATGTTGTCAAGCCGCCGGAAGTGAACACCTTGAAAGACCACATACGCCGCGCGCTTGGTTCGTGAGCGACCGCACGGGGAGAAATTATATGGACGACGTAACCATGATACGGACCTCACCATTTTCCGACGATGTCCTCGAACAGTTTCCCGGCGCCGAACAGGGTGTGTACCTGAATTCCTGCGCCCGCGGCCTGCTTCCGCTGGCCGCCAAGGAAGCTTTGGAGGCCTATCTGGAGGGCCGGGTGCTTGGCAATACGGACAAAGCCGCGGCCTTCGAGACGGTGGAGCGTGTCCGCGGGAATTTCGCCGCGCTGATCAATGCGGAGGCCGATGAGATCGCGTTGACGAAAAACGTTTCCGAAGGGCTGAGTGTGCTGGCCGCGGCCCTGCCCTGGCAGGCCGGCGATAACGTCGTCGTCTGCCTGGATCTGGAACATCCCAACAATATGTATCCATGGTTTAACTTGCGCGAACGCGAAGGCATCGAAGTCCGCGCCGTGCCGGCTGAGGGCGGACATATTTCCGCCGACGCGATGGTCGGCGCCATGGATGAGCGGACCCGTTGTGTGACCCTGTCGAGCGTCAGTTTCTCTCCGGGCTTCCGGACGGATGTGGCGGCGGTGGGTGCAGCGTGTCGCGAACACGGCGCATTTTTGTTGGTCGATGCGGTGCAGTCGGTCGGCATATTGGATACGGACGTCGAGGTACTTGGCATTGATGGCCTAGCCGTATCGACGCAGAAAGGCTTGCTTGGCCTGTATGGCTTTGGCTTCCTTTATTGCCGGAATGCCTGGGCGGAACGCATGACGCCTGTGTCGCTTGCCCGTTTCGGCGTTGATTTGGGCGCCGGGGCTCACGAAGCGGCGAAGGGCAGTGACCAATACGCCTTGATGCCGGGTGCCCGGCGTTTCGATTTGGGCAACTACAATTACCCGGGTGCGGTGGCCTGTGACCAATCCTTGCAGCTTCTCCGCTCTGTCGGAACCCCGGCGATAGAGGCCCATGTGGGCGGGCTCTCGCATCGACTGGCCGCCGGACTTTTGGACCTTGGCCTGCCTGTCGCCGGGGGGGAGCCGGGACCGCATCTTGGCAGCATCGTCAGCGTTGGGGCCTTCGGAGAAGGCGGCCATGATTCGACCGATGATCCCCGCATCGCCGCCCTCTATGAACATTTGAGTGCCAATGATGTGACCCTGACCATACGCCAAGGCATGTTGCGGATGGCCTTTCATCTTTATAACACGCAAGAAGATGTCGACCAGGTTGTCGAGCTTTGCGCCGGTTGGCTGCGGGCGAACTGACGGACCTTCCACCACGCTCTGCACACCCAAAGTTATCCACAGAGGCCCCTTGACTCGATTTGCCTGAAATACTGGTATACCGGTATGGCAGTTATCCACCAATTGGAACGTGACCGCGCCTATCGGGGCCTGCTTGACCTTTTCCTTGGCGGCGGGGTTGATCTTGAGGCCCCGCTCTCCGAGAGAAAGCTCGCGGATTCCCTGGATATGGGACGCACACCCGTACGCGAGGCCCTGCGCGATTTGGCGCGCAATGGCGTGGTCGAGGCTCGCCCGGCGCGAGGCACGTTCGTCCGACAGCTTTCGTCCCACGACATTCGCGAGATCTATGAAGTTCGCCAATCGCTGGAGGGCTTGGCGGCGCGGCTGGCGGCGGCAAAGGGCGGCTCGTCGGCGCTTGCGGCCTATGGGCCGCGGTTCAAGGAAATGATCGCCCGTCCAGATGGCTTCGATTTGGCGGAAACTTATGAGTTCGGCGCCGCCTTTCACCTGGAGGTGTTTCGCGCCGCCGGGAATACGTACCTGCTTGGTCTTTATGAGCCCATGCGCCTACAATTCAGCGTAGCACTTGGCCTGCCGCGCTATTACGACCCGGACTGGGTGCGCCAGTCGGTTTCCGAACACCTGGAAATTTTGCAAGCCATTGAGAGCGGCGACGGTGATCAGGCCGCCGTGCTCATATCCGATCATCTGGGACATGGCATGTCCGTGCGGGCGCGAATTTTCGATCGTTTGGCCGAGACAGGGGGGCCGGGATCGTGAGTTTCGCTGATCGCATCCAGTATTGGCAAAACGGCACCGTCATTTCCAGTGGCATTGACGTCGCCGCCTGCGATCCGGGCGACTATCCCGAAGTCCACTACGATCTTGCCCGCCTGCGCAGCGAAGTTGATCGTGACGCCATTGGCCGCGGGCCGGCGTCGCTTTGGCGCTATGCATCTCTGTTGCCGGTAGAAGACCCAGACGGCGCGGCGACTTTGGGCGAAGGATGGACACCCCTGCTTGAGGTGCCGCGGCTTGCGGAAATGCTGGGTGCCCCAAATCTGTTGGCGAAAGACGAAGGCCGCAATCCGTCGGGCACCTTCAAGGACCGCGGCGCCAGTGTTGCCGTCTCGCGCTTCCGCGAATTGGGCATTGAGACCATTGTTCATAACAGCTCGGGCAATGCCGCCGGATCCTGGGGGTTGTACGCGGCCCGGGCCGGCATCACCTGCGTCAATCTGGTGCCCGACGATGTGCTGCCGTCCAGCCTGCAGCAAAGCGTGTTGTCCGGCGCGCCGACCTTCGTGCTTGATGGTCCGTGGCGGGAATCCGGCCGCATGGTGGCCGAGGCCGTTGAGCGCCATGGCTGGTTTTCCATGTGCACCCTGAAAGAGCCTTTCCGCCTGGAGGGCAAGAAAACCATGGGCCTGGAGATCGCCGAGCAGATGGATTGGACCTTGCCCGATGTGGTCGTCTATCCCTGCGGCGGCGGCCTTGGCGCCATTGCCATCTACAAAGCGTTTCAGGAATTGCAGGAATTGGGTTGGGTTGGCCCCGGGCCACTGCCGAAACTGATTATTGCTCAATATGAGGGATGCGCGCCGATTGTTCGGGCTTTTGAGCAAGGTGTCGACGCGGCTGAGCTTTGGTCGGAACTTGACGTGCCGCCGGGCGGTCTCAAATCGACCCGGCCGCCGGGCGACAAAATGGTTTTGAAGTTGCTGCGCGATACCGGCGGCACCGCCGTCGCGGTCGCCGCCGGTGACGCCATTCAAGCGGCCGCGGATATGACCCGGCTTGAAGGCATTTTGCCGTGCCCTGAATCGGCGACCACGGTTGTCGGACTGCGCGAAGCCATGAACAGGGGTGTGGTAGATAAAGACGACCGGATCGTACTTGTCGTTACCGGCAGCGGTCTGAAATCGATACCGGTTTTCCCCGCCGTTAGCGGCCGTCCAATCCGTCCGGACGGTAACTTGGCCATCGAATAGGTTGCGGCAATGGGGGTTCGCGGTTTCTAATGAAGGGGAGACAGGGAAGGCAACAAGCACCGACCTTGAATTGACGGCCACAGCAGGAAAATTGGCGCGCCCCGCCGTCCGCGCCATGTATTTGATCACCAGGGAGTAAATACGATGAAAACATTCATTACCGCAGTTGCTGCCGTGGCCTTTGCAGGCGCCATGGCTGTGGATACGAAATCGGCAATGTCCGCCGATGGCCCAACCTTGAAGGCCGTGAAAGCCCGTGGCGAACTTATTTGCGGCGTTCACCAGGGTCGCTACGGCTTTGCCATTGCCGACAGTCAAGGCAAGTGGAAAGGTCTCGACGTTGACTTCTGCCGCGCCGTTGCCGCCGCGACGTTGGGCGATTCCGAAAAGGTTAAATATATTCCGCTCGGTTCCGTGCAGCGCTTCCCGGCCCTTCAATCGGGCGAAGTGGACATGTTGTCGCGGACGACGACCATCACATTGACCCGCGATGCGGCACTCGGCTTTAACTTCGGTCCGCCGACCTTCTACACGGGCACCGGCTTCATGGTCCGCAAGTCCATTGGTGTGACGACCGTCGATCAAATGGGCGGCGCCGCGATCTGCGTGTTCCCTGGATCGACCACGGAAAAGAACATCGCGTCCCTGTTTAAGTCCAAGGGCATGAAGTTTACACCGGTGGTTATCGAAAGCTCGAAGCAATTGGTTGGTGCTTATATGTCGGGCCGTTGCGACGTGCTGTCCATGGACCAGGCGGGCCTGCCCGGTCACCAACAGTATGACGCCAAGAACCCGGCCGATCATCTGATCATTCCGGGTGTGTATTCGAAAGAGCCGCTTGGCGTTGGCGTACGTGCGGGTGATGACCAATGGTTCGACATCATCAAGTGGGTCACCCACACCACCTTCAACGCCGAAGAGTGGGGCGTCAATTCGAAGAATGTTGACAAAATGAAGACCTCCAACGACCCCAACGTGAAACGCATGCTGGGCACCAGCGGTGATCTGGGCAAGAAGCTTGGTCTCGACAAAGAATGGGCCTACCGCATCATCAAGCAGGTCGGCAACTACGGCGAAATTTATGAAACCAACTGGGGCCCGCCGCTCAGCTTGGCGCGTGGCATCAACAATCTGTGGACCAACGGTGGCCTGATGTACGGCTTCCCGATGAAATAAGTCCGTTTGTGATCCGGGCCGCCGCGATTTTTTGCGGCGGCCCGATTTTTTCTTCTTTTTGAAATTTTCTTGAGTACTGTCGACATGGCCCAAGATGCCCAATCGGGACCGGCTCTGGAGGATCAGCCGAAAGGCGACACCTCCATTCTGAACAGCATGGCGTTCCGCGGTATTGCTTATCAGGTTTTGTTGGCAGTCTGCGTGGTGCTGGGCGGCCTCTATCTCTACATCAACGTCAATGCCAATCTGGACCGCCAGGGCATCGCCACGGGCTGGGGTTTCGTCACTGAGAACGCCGGCTTCGATATCGGCGAATCGCCCATCCCCTACGATTCCGAAGACACCTACGGTTTCGCGCTTTGGATCGGCGTGTTGAATACGCTCAGGGTGGCGGTTGTCGGGATCGTTCTGGCGACCATCCTTGGCGTTTTTATGGGCATCGCCCGGACCTCGCGCAACTGGTTGTTGTCGAAGGTCGCGAATGTCTACGTGGAGGTCTGCCGGAACGTGCCGGTGGTCCTGCACGTTCTGTTCTGGGCGACCGTGGTCCGGTTTCTGCCGGCACCACGCCAGGCCATTATACCGTTCGATGGCGCCTATCTGATGAACCGCGGCGTGGTGTTCCCCATTCCCAACGAACATCCAGCTTATGTTTGGGTTGGCGTTGCCTTTGTCTTGGGCATTGTCGGCGCCGTCGTGCTTGGCCGCTGGGCCCAACGGCGACGTGAATTGACGGGCCAGTATATCCCGACATTCTGGTGGGGGCTTGCGATCATTATCGGCCTGCCGCTGGTGGTGTGGCTGGTGCAAGGGGCGCCGCTGAGTTGGAACGTGCCGACCCTCAAAGGTTTCAACTTCCAGGGCGGCCTAGCCTTGTCGCCGGAATATGCGGCCCTGGTGGTCGGCGTGACGGTATATACGGGCGCTTTCATCGCGGAAATCGTCCGCGCCGGCATCCAGGCCGTGCCACACGGGCAGATCGAAGCGGCCCGCGCGCTGGGGCTTCGGCCCGGTTTCATCATGCGCTATATCACCATGCCCCAGGCGCTGCGTATCATCGTCCCACCGACGGCCAGCCAGTTTCTCAGCCTGACCAAAAACAGCTCCTTGGGCGTTCTGATCGGCTATCCGGATCTGGTCAATATCGGCAATACGACCCTCAATCAAACGGGTCAGGCCGTCGAGGCGATTGCCATCATGATGATCGTTTATCTCTCTATCAGCTTGACCATTTCGATAGCCATGAACCTCTATAATCGCCTTGTCGCGATCAAGGAACGGTGAGGGGATGTCATGAACGAAACCGCGACACCCGTCACCAAGCCGCGTCACACGGAGCCGCCACCCATTGAAAAAGTGGCGGCATTGCGCTGGATGCGTGAGAACTTGTTCAATTCGCCGCTGAATTCCATGATCACGGTGCTCTTGGGGCTGGGTCTGGTGTTTGCGCTTCCTGATTTCATCCGCTGGGGCCTGGTTCAGGCCGTGTGGTCCGGGAACCATGAGGCCTGCCGCGCCGGTGCGGGCGCGTGCTGGGCTGTGGTCGGTGAGAAACACCGGCCCATGTTGTTCGGGGTCTATCCCTATGAGGAACACTGGCGGCTGATCGTCGCGCTGGTGGTTTATCTCTCGGTCATCGCCGCAACCCTGACGCCGATGTTTTGGAAGGTCAAAATTTTGGCGCCGCTGTGGATTGGTAATCTGGCGGTCTGCCTGACGCTCATGTGGGGCGGTATTCTCGGGCTGTCGCCCATTGACACGTCGCAGTGGGGCGGCCTGCCGCTGACCATGGTTCTGTTTACCGGGACCGTGGTGTTCGGCTCGCCTTTGGCCGTGCTGTTGGCCTTGGGCCGGCGCTCGCATCTGCCGGGGATCAAATCGGTCTGCGTGGTTTTCATCGAGAGCCTGCGCGGTGTGCCGCTGATCACCATCTTGTTCGTCGCCGTCAACGTGTTCCCCTTGTTCCTCCCCGAAGGCCTTGAATTCGATAAGCTTCTGCGGGTTATGGCCGGTATGGCGATTTTCTTCGCGTGTTATCAAGCGGAGGTGATCCGCGGCGGTCTGCAGGCCATACCGCGCGGTCAGATTGAGGCCGCCGAGGCTCTGGGGCTCAGCTATTGGCAGTTGATGCGTCGCATTGTTCTGCCGCAGGCCTTGCGGATTTGTCTGCCGGGCCTCGTCAATCACATCATCGCGGCGTTCAAGAACACGTCCTTTGTGTTGATCATCGGCCTGTTCGATATCCTGACGGCGACCACGGCGGTCATGGAAGATCCCGTGTGGCGGATATTCTTTGTCGAAGCCTACTTGTTCGTCGCCGTCATCTATTTCTCTTTTTGCTTCGCGCTTTCCAAATACAGCCAACTCGTGGAGCGATGGCTCAATGAGGGCCGGCGCTTCTGATGGGGATGTGAGATCATGACCGACACCGAAACTGCAGCCACCGAGCCGGACGGCGCCGTCGCCATCAAATTGGTCGACGTCAACAAATGGTACGGCAATTTCCAGGCGCTCCGTGACGTCAATATTGACGTCAAACGCGGTGAGCGGGTCGTCGTCTGCGGCCCGTCGGGTTCCGGCAAGTCGACCATGATCCGCTGCATCAACCGCCTGGAAGCCCACCAGAAAGGCCAGATCATCGTCGATGGTATTGAACTGACGGATAATCTGAAGAACATCGAAGCCATCCGTTCCGAGGTCGGCATGGTGTTCCAGTCCTTCAACCTGTTCCCGCACATGAGCGTCATCGACAACCTCACGTTGGCGCCCATGCTGGTCCGCAAGATGCCGAAGGCCGACGCTGAACAACTGGCGCTTAAATATCTGGAACGCGTACAAATCCCGGAACAGGCCTACAAATATCCGGGCCAGCTGTCCGGTGGCCAACAGCAGCGCGTCGCCATTGCGCGATCGCTCTGCATGCAGCCCCGTATCATGCTGTTCGATGAGCCGACATCGGCCCTGGATCCGGAGATGATCAAAGAGGTCCTGGACGTCATGGTTGAACTGGCCGAAGAGGGCATGACGATGATCGTCGTCACCCATGAAATGGGCTTCGCCAAGACCGTCGCCGACACGATGATCTTCATGGATAACGCCGAGATCGTCGAGATCGCCGCGCCGGACGTGTTCTTCACCAACCCGGCGAGCGAACGCACCCAGTTGTTCCTGAACCAAATCCTGACCCACTGAGCCTGAACGGCGCGGAACATCGATATGAACTCCACCCCACAGGCCCCCGACTGGGCCGCCATCCGCCGCGAATTTCCGACCACGGAAAACTGCACCTATCTGAATATCGCCAACAAGGCGATTTTGCCGCGCCGTGTGGAGGCGGCCATGGGTGAATGGATGTCGGACATTTATGACAACTTCGGTGATGCGGCGTTTGCCATGACCGGCATCGAAGAGGCCCGCGATGCCGTCGCCGAGACCTTCGGCGCGCCCCGCGACTGTCTGGCGCTGATCAAGAATACGTCGGAAGGCATCAACATCGTCGCCCAGGGGTTTCCCTGGGAAGACGGAGATAACGTGGTGATCAGTGAGTTTGAACACGAAAACAATACCTTTCCGTGGCGGCATTTGGCCCGGCGCGGGGTTGAAGTTCGGTTGGCCTCACCGGGCGAAGACGGCCGCATCACCATCGATCAATACCGCGACCTGATTGACGCGCGAACCCGCATTTTGGCCGTCGGTTGGGTGGTCTACGGCAACGGATACCGGGCCGATTTGAAGGGGTTGGCGGATTTCTGCCACGAGCGCGGCGTCAAACTGGTGGTCGATGGCATTCAGGCCGTCGGCATCCTGGCGACACCCCTGGCGGAGACCGGCGCCGACGTGTTGATTGCCGGCGGCCACAAGGCCCAGTTCAGTCTGGCCGGCGCCGGCATCATGTACGCGACCGCCGAAATGATCGAAATGCTGACACCGCCCTACGCGGCGAAGTTCAGCTTTACGTCCATGGACCGCACCTTGGAGGAACCAGAACTGGCCCACGACGCGCACCGGTTTGAATACGGCAATCCCAACTTCCTGGGCCGCTGGGTGCAGAAGCGTTCCGCCGACTATATCCGGTCGATCGGGCTGACCAACATCGAAGCCCGGGTCCGGACATTGACCACGCATCTCATCGACGGCGCGGAAAAACGCCAGCTCAGGGTGCGCACGCCAAAACCCTGGGAACAGCGCGCCGGGATTGTTAGTCTGGACATCGGCCGCGATGCCAAGGCCGCCGTGACGGCTTTGGCGGAACGCCGCATCATCGTCAGTTACAAGGACACGCACCTCCGTGCCTCGCTGCATTTCTATAACAACGAAGACGACCTGGACCGCTTCCTGGACGCCCTTGGTGAGGTTTAAGCCGTTCCGGTCTGATCGCCGGCGGCTGCATTGAAGCGCGCCTTCGGCACTGTTGAGCGGATCACCGGAGTTGATACGCCGGGTCAACTTACCGCCTATCTGGTGGCGCTTGGCCACGGCGGCACCCACTGGGTCATGGGCACGGTCTATATCCTGGTGCCCTTCGTGCGCCAGGATTTGGGCCTCAGTTATGCTGAGGTCGGCGCCGTTTACACGGCCATGGCCATGGCGGCTTTCGCTATCAACATAGGCTCAGGCGTGATCGTCGATCTGACCGGCCGGCGGGTGCTGTTGCTCGGCCTCGGTCTGGGGTTCTGCGCCATGGCCTTAATGGTCATCGGCCTGGTGCCGTCTTTGTTGGGGTTAACGCTTGGCGTCATGATTATCGGCGGCGCCAACAATTTGTGGCATCCGGCGGCCTTTTCCTTTCTGGCCGGGCGGTTCCCCAACAACCGGGGCTTTGCCCTTTCTGTGCATGGCGTCGGCGCCAACATCGGCGATGCGCTGGGCCCCTTAGCGGCCGGCGGCTTGATGGTCTGGTTCGGCTGGCAGGGCGCGGCCATCGCCAATGCGCTGCCGATGTTCGGGTTTGCCGTGATCATCGTTCTCATCATGTGGCGGGGCGAACGCCGGGATCGGACCGAGGCGCCGCCGAGCGTCAATTTGCGCACTTACTTTCAAGGCATGATCCGCATGGTTAAACAACGCGCCGTCCTCGGCGTCTGTCTGTTGGCCGGTTGCCGGACAATGACGCAGAACGGCATTTACGTTTTCCTGCCGCTTTATCTCACCGACGTTATCGGGATCGAGGCGGTCGTGCTGGGTTTCGTCATGGCCACCATGCAGACCGGCGGCATGGTATCCGGACCCATCGCCGGCACCTGGTCCGACCGCATCGGGCGCCGTCCCATCGTTTTGGCCGGCCTGGCGGCCACCGTCTTGGTGGTCGTCATGTTGACGCTCATTCGCGACGAAATACTTCTCGTCGCCACCGTCGGGCTTTTGGGTTTTGCTCTGTTTGCTGTCAGGCCCGTTGTTCACAGCTGGATGATGGATTTGACGCCGCCGGGCATGAGCGGCGGCGCGACCAGTTTGGTGTTCGGCGCGCAAAGCGCCATGCGCATGGTGATACCCATTCTAGGCGGGTTTGTCGCCGACACCTGGGGCTTGATCCACGTTTTTCATCTGGTGGTGGCCATCGCTGTGCTTGGCATTATCACCGCCGCCCTGGTGCCGGTCCAGAAAACCGCCGCTGCAGCGCCATAGGCGCGGGCCTGCCGCGTGCGCCAATAAGGCGCAACATGTAAACGCCTGTAACGAACAATGTGCGGATGACGAAATGTCATCCACCGCGCCGGTGAAAGGCCGGATTTCCGGGGTTTCGCTCGGCGACGCCTGGTTGACCTTGTCGCCGGCGGACGGCGGCGTAAGCCCAGGTTATCCGCTGGACGCGCCAACCGTTTATTTGTACCCATGAGACGCGGACGATGGCCGACCCAACCATCCCCATCATACTTGAGTATGACGAGCCATTTTTTCTGATTCAAAATATAAAATAGCGCGCAGCTTCCCATTCAATCGGAAACGCGAATTGAGAACATATCATAAACATATTGAAAAATCAACAACAATCCTTCAACATTATTCCCAATCGATCCGAACCATTTCAAACCCGCCAATTGACCATTGTCAGGGACGGCGTTTCCGAATAGGGGAAACTCCCGGATCATCGCCAAGCCAAAAAAGGGGATATGGCAGTATGGACATCGAAGAGGCCATCCGTTCGCGCAAATCCGTGCGCGCCTTCACCGACCAGCCGGTGCCGCTGGACACCATCGAAAGCATCATGGAATTGTCGCAACGCGCGCCCAGCGGCACCAACACCCAGCCCTGGCACGCCCATGTCTGCACAGGTGCGGTCAAGGACGCCATCAGCCGCGATGTCCTTGAACTGGTCGAGGCCGGCAAGGCCGCGAAATACGAAGATTTCGACTACTACCCGCCAATCTGGGAAGACGTCCACCGTGACCGCCGCCGCGGCGTCGGTTGGGGACTGTACGGCCTGTTGGGCATTGAAAAAGGCGATCGCGAGGGCGCCGCCCGCCAGGGCAAACGCAACTTCAAATTCTTCGACGCCCCGGTCGGCATGTTTTTCACGACGGACGCCTATCTGGGCAAGGGCAGCTGGTTCGACGCCGGGCTTTACGTTCAGACGGTGATGCTGGCGGCCCGCGCCCACGGCCTGCACACCTGCCCGCAGGCGGCCTGGATCATCTACCAGGAACCGATTTTCAAACACCTGAATATCCCCGACAACCAGGTCCTGCTAACCGGCATGTGCATGGGCTATATGGACGAGGCAAAAATCGAGAATACCTTGGTCAGTGACCGCGAGGATGTGGCGAACGTGGTGAATTACGTTGGGTTTGATTGACCAATCAAGTTAGCAAGATAACAATTCCAGCTCTTTGGTTGACGTCATGTCATTTCCAAGAATGATTGGAGCGAGATCATGAACCCATCCGATACATCCGCCGTCGTGCGGGTCGTTTCCGGCGCTTGGCTGGAGGAGCATCTCGACGATCCCACCGTTCACGTTGTTGAAGTCAGTTCACAGACTGAGAATACGGTCTATAACCAGGGCCATGTTCCGGGCGCGGCGTGGCGATATTGGAAAAACTGGTGCTGGCATGAGACAGACCGGGAGTTCGTTTCACCAGAGGTCGCGGCCAAGAACTTAGGCGCCTTGGGTATACAGGCTCACGATACGCTGGTCCTTTACGGCGATCCGGTCCAATACGGGCCCTACGCGGCCTGGACCTACGTCATGGCCGGGCATCCCGATGTCCGTATTCTCGATGGTAGCCGAACGAAATGGCTCAACGAAGGTCGGCCTCTGTCAACGGACGTTCCGGCCGTCGAACCGGTCGACTATGGGGTTTGCGAGGTTGTCCCGTCGGTCCGGATCGGTCGCGACGAGGTCCGGGCTGGATTGGCTCGCGCGGATCGGATTATCCTTGATGCCCGCTCGCCCGAGGAATACGCCGGCCAGCGTGTCATGCCGCCTCCCGATTTCGACCACGGCGCCGAGCGCAAGGGTCGAATTCCCGGCGCCCGTCATCTCCATTACCGCGAGCTCTTGAACGACGACGACACCTATAAAACGCCGGATGAACTGGCTGGCCTGTTTGCCGGCGTCGGGATTGTTCCGGGCCAGGAGGCGGACGTCGTCGTCTACTGCCGGCTCAGCCATCGCGCGACCCTGACCTGGATCGCGCTGACGCATCTGCTGGGCATCGACAATGTCCGGGTCTATGACGGGTCGTGGACCGAGTGGGGCAGCATCGTCGGCTTCCCGATCGAGAAATAGCCGATCAGGTGCCGCCTTCGCTGCGGTTCATGTGGTCCGCGGCGTCATCATTGCTATTCGACAACACCTCGACCATGTCGGCTTTCGACAGCGTGCCGTGGTATTCGCCGTCGGCGTCAACCACGGGCACGGGGAAATCCGATTCCAGGGTTGCCGGCAGGGCGTCTTGCAGGATGGTATTAGGCGGCAAAGACGGGCCTTGCTGGGCCATATCGCGGAGCGATCGGCCGGCGCCCGGCTCCGAGGGGGTGTCGCGGCATTCTTCCAGGGCTTTCTGGGTGACGACGCCGTGATAGGCGCCGCCGCCGAAGACGTAAGCATAGTCCTCCGTCCAACCGCGCATCTGTTTTAAGGCCTCGTCGATGTTGGCCGTGGTCAGGCGACAGATAGCGGGCTGCATGACCACGTCCACGGTCAGCACGCGGGCCCGGTTGACGTCGCGGACGAAACTTTCCACATAATCGTCGGCGGGGTTGAGCAGGATTTCCTCAGGCCTGCCAACCTGGCTCAGTACGCCGTCCTTGAGGATGGCGATCTTGTCGCCGAGCCGCAGCGCCTCGTCCAGGTCGTGGGTGATGAAGACGATGGTTTTCTTCAACCGGTCCTGCAATTCGATCAGTTGATCCTGCATGCCGGACCGGATCAGCGGATCAAGCGCCGAGAACGCCTCGTCCATCAGCAGGATTTCCGGGTCCGTGCAAAGTGCCCGGGCCAGACCGACGCGCTGCTGCTGGCCGCCCGAGAGCTGGGCCGGGTATTGGTCCTCGTAACCTTCCAGTCCGACGGTCTTCAGCCATTCCCTGGCCCGCGATTCGCATTCGGCCTTGGGCAGGTTTTGGATGGTCAGACCGAAGGCGACGTTCTGCAGAACTGTGCGATGCGGCAACAGGCCGAAACGCTGGAACACCATGGACATCTTATGGCGCCGGTAATCTTCCAGCCCTTTCGCATCGAGGCTCATGACGTCAACGCCATCAACGATGATCGAGCCTTCAGTGGGATCGATGAGCCGGTTGATATGGCGGATCAGGGTCGATTTCCCCGAGCCCGACAGACCCATGATGACGAAGATGGAACCGCGCTCGATCTCCAGATTGATATCGCGCAAACCAAGCGTGTGTCCGGTTTCGGCCAGGATGTCGTCCTTGCTCTGGCCGGCGTGGACCCGCGCCATGACCGAGGCCGGGTCCTTGCCGAACACCTTGTAGAGGTTGGTGACGCGGATCAGCGGCTCACCCACCGTGCATACCCTCCAGGTGTTTCTGGCTGCGCTTCGCGTAAGTCTGGGAGACCCGGTCAAACATGATCGCGATGGCGACGATGGCCAGACCGTTCAGCAATCCCATGGTGAAATATTGGTTGGTGATCGATTTCAGCACCGGCTGCCCCAGCCCCTTAACCCCGATCATCGAGGCGATCACCACCATGGCCAGGGCCATCATGATGGTCTGGTTGATGCCGGCCATGATCGTCGGCATGGCCAACGGGAACTGCACCTTGAACAACCGCTGGGTCGGCGTTGCGCCGAAAGCCGTGGCGGCCTCCAAAACTTCCCGGTCGACCAGGCGGATGCCCAGATTGGTCAGACGGATCAGCGGCGGAATGGCGTAGATGATGACCGCGATGATGCCGGGCACCTTGCCGATGCCCAGCAGCATGACCACCGGGATCAAGTAAACGAAAGCCGGCATGGTCTGCATGACGTCAAGGATCGGCGTGACGACGCCCTGCGCCCGATCAGACCGAGCCATCCCAATGCCGACGGGAATGCCGATGATGATGGATAGCAGCGTTGCCACGGTGATGATTGCCAGCGTCCGCATGGTGTTGTCCCACATGCCGAAGTAGCCGATCAGTACGAAGGCGGTGAACACGCCGGCGGTCAGTTTCCACGACCGGGCGGCGGCATGGGTGATGCCGACCAGCACCGCCAGGACGATCAGCCAGGGTGCTGCCAGAAGCAACTTTTCAAACCACACCAGGAAAACCAGCAATGGATCGAAGAAGGCCTCGATGGCATCGCCGTAAGTTCGGGAAAAATCCCGGTAGGCGCCGTCCAGGGCCTTCCGCAGGCCGACCAGATCGGTCCGGTCCATCTTTGGAAATTCCATCAGCCAGGATTGGTCGGCCATCGGCGCTCTCCCCCGATATTTGCGTGCGAAAAGCCTGTCCGGCCAGCGGCCCGCCAGCCGGACATGGTCAACCTGGACCGCGGATCAATTGCCCACTTAACTTCCCACTTAACTGCCAAGCGCCGCCTTGACCTTGGCCGCGTTGGCCGCCGGCATCCACTTCGCCCAGATCGCTTCGTGGTTTTTCAGGAAATGCGCCGCCGCCGTCTCGCCGTCCGCCTGATTGTCCTTCACCCAGGCCAGCAGACCGTTCATCAGGGCATTGGTGTAGGACCGCTTGGCCAGGTACTTGGCACCGTCGGGCACCCGGTCAACGAAGCTCTGCACGACCAGCGTTTTCACTGGTGAGGGCGGATACATGGAGGGTTTCGGGTCGGCGCATTCGGCCTGGGTCAGGCAGGTGTTGAAATGCTCCATGTCGGTGCCGCCCGTGTTGACCTTGACCATCTTGTATTTGCCGAGCACGGCAGTCGGCGCCCAGTAGTAGCCGAACCAGGGCTGTTTGCGCTCATAAGCCTTGGCGATGGCCCCGGCCAGGGCGGCGCCGGAGCCCGGATCGACCAGATCAAAGCCCGCGGCTTCCAGCTTCAACGCCTTATAGAGATGGCCGTTGGTGATCTGGCAACCCCAGCCCGCCGGGCAGGTCATGAAGGCGCCCTTGTCCGGGTCTTCGGGGTGCTTGAACATCTTGGCGTTCTTCATGACGCCGGCGATGGTCGCCAGCGACGGGTCTTTCTTGACCAGGTATTCCGGCACCCAGAAGCCTTCCTCGCCGCCGTCGGAAAGCGCATCACCCAGCACGTTGAGGCGTTTTTCGGCGATCCCCTTGGCCAGGGCGGCTTTGAAATTGTTGGTCCAGAATTCCGGCGCGATGTCGGGCTCGCCTTTTTCGACCATCGACGTGCCCGTCGGCATGGTGTCGCCGGTGATGGTTTCCACATCACAGCCGTAGCCGTGGCGCAGCACGAAGGCATCGACGTGGGCGATCAGCGTCGCCGAGGCCCAGTTCATGTCGGAGATGGAAACCTTGCCGCAGGCGGCTTGGGCCTGGCCGGCGGAAAACATGCCGGCGACCAGTGCGACGGCGGAGAATAGACGTTTCATGGGAACTCCCTTTTCTAGCAACGGGCATCGGCACAAAAAATTCACACCGACGAGGACCGGGAAACCGTGCATAGGGTCGCCATAACAGGTGTCCGGCGGCCTATCACAATGGGCTTACCAAAAGGCAGCACAGCCCGGCGTTACAGGGGAGCACAGCGCAAATCAGGTAAAAATGACGTTCCGTTCTAAACGCCGCGCCCCTCACATGTAGCCCCAAGGCTTACATATCTGGGGAACTGCATCAACCGCCCCGTCTATGCCCCGTCTATGCCGTGTCTATGCCGTCAGTTTCTTAAACAATCCATAGAGGGCGTTTTGGCCTTCGAAGCCGATGCCGGGCAATTGCGGCGCCGGCAGGTAGCCGCCGTCAACTTTTGCCGTGTCCGCATAGCCCGAAAATACGCCGAAGACGTTGGGGTAGGACTCGCACATGCCCATGCCGAAGCCCAAGGCGCAGGCCAACGACATCTGATTGCCGCCGTGCGGCACAATGGACGCGGCATCCCAGCCGAACCCCTGGGCCATTTGGATCGTTCGTGCGCAGGTGCCGATGCCATAGCTCTGCGGAATATCGATGTTGAGCACGTCGGTGCCGGGCCGGAACCCGCCGTAACGCAACAGGTTCTGAAAATCCTCCGTGGAGAACAGGTTCTCGCCCGTCGCCACGGGATTGTCGTAGGCCTCGACAAAGGTCGACGTTGCCTCGAAATCGATGGGATGGACCGGTTCTTCAAACCAGCGCAGGCCATAGGGCTTCAGCCGCGCCGCGTATTCCAGGGCCCGCGTCCTGCTCAACCCGCAATTGGCATCGACGGCCAGTTGATGGCCGCCGTCCAGGACCGAGAGAATGGTCTCGATGCGGCGCACGTCGTCATCGATGGGCAGGCCGCCGACCTTGGCTTTGACCAATGTGTAGCCTTGGTCCAGATAGCCCTGCATTTCCGCCATCAGGCTGTCGGGCGTCTCATCGGGCGCATACCAGCCGCCGCCCACATAGCAAAACATACGCTCCGGCGTGGTGCCGTCGCCATAATGCTCGGCAATCAACCGGTGCAGCGGCTTTTCGGAAATCTTCGCCATGGCATCCCAAAGCGCCACCTCGATGGTGCCGATGCCAACGGAGCGTTCCATGTCGCCGCCGGGCTTTTCGCCGAACATGGCGGCGCGCAACACGGCATCCGGATCGAAATTACCGCGTTCCGTATCAATAAGGCTGTCGGGGTCCTGGCGCAGGATGCGGGGAATGAGCCGGCTTTGCAGTTGCCCGGCACAGGCATAGCGGCCGGTCGAGTTAAAAGCGAAGCCGGTGACCGGTGCACCGTCGCGAACCACGTCGGTCATCACGGCGACCACGGAGGTAGTCATATCGTCGAAGGAAAACGCCGCGTTGCGGATTTGTACGTCCAACTTCACGGTGTCTTCACGGATATCGGTAATGCGCATTTTTCATCCCATTGGTGTCGGGCTAAATATCGTAGCCCATGGTCGGTGCATGAAATAGATAAGTTTGATACGCCGGGCAGCTTTTCCTACCCTCCGCCAGCCACGGTGTCATTGGCCGCCGTATGTGGCGCAACATCCACCGTTAAGGAAATCCCGTTTTGTCGAACGCGCCGGCACCCGCGACGCAGCACATTTTGGACGCCCCCATTGCCAAGGTGCTTTGGCGCCTGGCGACACCGAATGTTTTCGCCGTCGCGACCTTGACCGCCGTGACCTTCGCCGACGCCTGGTATGTCGGGCAAATGGGGACGGCGGCGTTGGCCAGTCTGGCCTTGGCCTTTCCGTTTCTGACACTGATGCAAATGATGGCCGGCGGCGCCATCGGCGGCGGGGTCACCTCGGCGGTGGCCCGGGCCATGGGCGCCGGTGCCGTTGACCGGGCCGAAAGCGTCGCCTGGCATGCGGTTTTGATCGCCGCCGCCATGTCTGGGACGTTCATGATTGTGCTTGGCCTGTTTGCCGGGCCCATATTTGAGCTTTTGGGTGGTCAAGGCGCGGCGCTTGCCGGCGCGGTCGCCTATGCCCGGATAATCTTCGGCGGTGCAGCCAGCATCTGGTTTGTCTTCGTCCTGTCGGCGATCCTGCGCGGCACCGGCGACACGGTGACGCCGGCCCGCGCCATCGCCACGGCTTGCGTTGCGCAGGTTGTTTTATCCGGCGCCTTGACGCTCGGTTGGTTCGGCCTGCCGTCGCTGGGAATTGTCGGCCCGGCGACCGCCATGGTCACCTGCCAGGGCTGCGCGGCGGCCTATCTCGGCCTGCATCTCTGCCGTGGTGGGGCGCGGCTGCGGCTGCGCCCCCAGGCATTCACCGCAGCGCCCGTTGGTGACATCATGCGGGTCGGCGGGATTGGCCTGATCAACAGCTTCTGCATGGCCATGACTGTTGTCGTGATCACCGGGTTCGTCGGCCGTCACGGTACCGCGGCGTTGGCCGGTTACGGTCTGGGCGCGCGGCTGGAAATGATGCTGGTGCCGATTGCGTTTGGCGTCGGCGCGGCCTTGACGGCGGCGGTGGGAATCAATGTCGGCGCCGGCCAATACGCGCGCGCCCGACGCATTGCCTGGGCGGGCGCCGGCGTTACCCTGGGGCTGACCGGGTTGATCGGAGTTGGCGTAGCCTTGATGCCGGATCTGTGGCTGGGCCTGTTTACGGCGGACCCCGAGGCTTATGTTTTCGGCGTCCGCTATCTGGTTATTGCCGCACCCTTTTATGGTATTTTCGGTGCCGGCCAGGCTTTGTATTTCGCCAGCCAGGGCACCGGTCGCATGATCTTGCCGGTGAGCGTCACCGTGACCCGGTTTCTGACCGTCGCGGCCATCGGGACCATGGCTATTTCCCTGGCCTGGGATATTGACGCCCTGTTTATCGCCGTCGCGGTCGGCCTGGTGATCATGGGCGCCGGACAGGCGCTTTGTGTGTTTGGTCCGGGTTGGCGCGGGACGGGGAGCAAGCGCGCCTGACCTGTCTAGGGCGCCGGCGTCCGGTCCCAACCCCACCAGGCGCAGACGGCGTCGCCCATGACCAGGGCTTGATCGTCGGCGCTCAGCCAGGGCAATTCCTCGCTGAACATGGTCACGCATTGGCGCCATGAGCACGGCATCTTGGTGATGTCCGTGCCCCAGAACATGCGCGCGGGCCCAAAGGCGTCAAATATCTGGCGCAGATACATGTGCATGGCGGGATAGGGGTACGCTTCGCTGGAATAGCCCGGCGCGCCGGTCGCCTTGACGGCGACGTTGGGCCGTTTGGCGAGGTCCAGGAGGTCTGCCATGTGGGTCATGGCGGCGCCATCCTTGAGCGTCGTGTTGCCGCCCATACCGCCCAGGTGATCGATGGTCAGCCGCAGGCCCGGATGGCGCTCGGCGACTGCGCCCAGGGCCGGAAACGATCCGGTCGCCAAGGTCGTGATGGGGATGCCAAACCGCCCGGCGGCTTGCCAGAACCAATCCAGCTCACCATCGTGCAGGCGCTGCCGGTCGGGGCCGTCCAGAAACATGCACCGGATGCCCAGCATGCCGGTTTGATCGTGCCAATTTTCCATCAATGACGTGCTGGCTTCGGGCTGGCTGAGGTCAACGGCGCCGATGATGGCAAAGTGGCCGGGATAGTCTCGCACGGCAGCCTGTGCCATGGCGGTCGCGCCGGGGTCCCATGAGGGCGGATGAATGACGGCGGCGTCGACGCCGCCGGCGTCCATCAGGCCGATGGCTTCTTCCGCGGTAAACGACGTGACCTGCCGATGCGCCATGTTGCTCGGCAGGCCGGCGCCCCAAATGTGAATCTGCGCATCGACAATGGACATGGGCTTTCCCTGATTTTCTTCGTCCGTCAATAAATGCTCCGTCAGGAGGCTTTTTGCACTAACTTTCAGAGGTTCATGGCGCCTCCGAATGAGAGTCAAGAAAGCGACTGAAGCGATTTGCGATGGGCACTCGCCACCGGACCGGCAATCCGGCTACAATCGGTCCTTCATCGAACCCACGGCGCCCGCGACCATGACCCATCACCCTGACACTCGCGATACCGACATCACCAATTTCGACCTGATGGACCTGCCGGCGGATTTCGTGCCCGACGCCTACCGCTATCTGGCGGCGCTGCGTACCAACTCGCCCCTTCACCGCAATGCGGACGGGTCTTATATCCTGACCCGTTATGCCGATCTTGAGACCGCCTATCGCGATCCGGCGGTCTGGAGTTCCGACAAGAAAATCAATTTCAAGCCGAAGTTCGGCGATTCACCGCTGTATGAACATCACACAACCAGCGTCGTGTTCCGCGACCCACCCGACCACACGCGCATCCGCAAGCTGTTCCAGGCGGCGTTCACGCGTGGCGCCCTGGCGGCCCTTGAGTCGCGCATAAATGCGTTGGTCGATACCTATCTGGACGAGCTGGCCGAGCGCCGGGAGATGGAGGTGGTCGGCGACTTCTCCTTCAAGCTGCCGGTCGAGGTGGTCTGCGATATGCTGGGGGTGCCCAGCTCGGACCGGATTTTGATCCGCGACTGGGCCTTGCTGATCCTGGGCGCTTTGGAGCCGGTGCTGAGCGACGCTGAGTTTGCCGCCGGCTGCCGGGCGGTCGAGGACTTCAAGGCCTACCTGCGCGATCTCATCAACCATCGCAAGGCGCATCCGGCCGACGCCAGGCCTGGGGAAATTCTCACCGCCCTGGTCGAGGCCGAGGAAGACGGCGACAAGCTCAGCGAGTTGGAGGTTTTGCATCAGTGCATCTTTCTGCTTAATGCCGGGCATGAGACGTCAACCAACATGATCTCCCACGGCATCCACGAAATGCTGCGCAACCCCGACCAGGTGGCGCGGCTCAGCGCGGCACCGGAACTGATCGACAGTGCGGTCGAGGAAATTCTGCGCTATCAGGCGCCGATCCAGATCAACAACCGCCGGGCCCTCGTCGATACGGAACTTTCCGGTGTCAGCCTAGCGGCGGGCAGCGTCGTGCATTTGATGATCGGCGGCGCCAACCACGACCCGGCACAGTTCCCGGAACCGCAGAACTTCGACATTACCCGGCGCCCGAACCGGCACCTGTCCTTCGGCCTTGGCGTGCATATCTGCGCCGGCAATACGCTGGCCCGGATCGAGGGTAAGATCGCCTTCGGTAAGCTGTTTCAGCGGTTCCCCAATTTGCGCTTGGAAGCGCCGGCCAAACTGTCCGGCCGCATCCGCTTCCGCGAAGTTACCGAGTTGCGTATCGCGACCTAGGTGGTTGTCCTATAACCCGAGCAACCGTTTCGCGTTGCCGCTCAAAATCAACTCGCGGTCGGCGTCGCTGAGGCCCTCGTGGTCCATGACGAAATCCACGGGGCGCTGGTAAGACATGTCGAAGCAATAATCGCTGCCCAGCACGACACGGTCGGCGCCGACCAGGTCGATCAGGTAGCCGAGCAGCGTCTGGTCATGGGTGATCGTGTCGTAGTAGAAGCGCTTCAGATAATCCATCGGCGGCGTCTTCAGATGCTTGCATTCCTCGCGCACGCTCCAGCCGTGCGTGAGCCGCCCGATGAGCCAGGGGAACGTGCCGCCGGCGTGCGGCAATACCCAGGTCAGGGTCGGAAATTTGTCCAGCACCTCGCCGAAAATCAGATGCGAGGCGGCGATCGCAGATTCCGTCGGGTTGCCGATAAAGTTGGTCAGATAGAACTTCTTCAGCCGCGCCGGATCGACGACCTTCACCGGATGCAGGTAGATGTGCCAGCCCATCTCCTGGATCACTTCATAAATGGGAAAGAACATGGGGTCGGACAGTTCCCGGTCCTCGATGCGGGTCGACATGTAGACGCCCTTCATGCCGGGCAGATCGGCGCAACGCTGCAATTCCCGGATCGCGGCATCGGGCTGCATCATCGGCAGCATGGCCAGGCCCAAATAGCGGTCCGGGTAGGCCTCATGGGCTTCCACGCAGGTATCGTTGTAGGCTTGTGACAGGCGCAGCGACAGATCGGGGTCGGCCCAATAGACCATGGGCTGGGTCAGCGACAGGGCGTGGATATCGACGCCCTTGTCATCCATCTCCTTCACTCGGGCGTGAAAATCATAATAGGTCTTGTCCAGGGGCGGCGTATTGGCGGCCCACATTTGGATGACCGGCCCGTCGGGATTGTCGAAGGAACAGCGGATCGGTGACTCGTCACCCAAGCTTTCCAAAATCCGCAAATAAGGTTCAGGATAAAAGTGGGCGTGGATGTCGATGGTCTGGATACCGTTGGAAATATCGCTCATGGGCGGGTTTGCCTCCTTAAGTCAAATTGTGCTGAGACCCTAGTTAGTCCTCAAGTCAGTCCTCAAGTCAGTCCTGGGGGGGATTGCTTGCGCGCGACGCGTTGATCAAACCGCGCGACGTTGACGACGACACGGGCGTGCGTGCCTTCGCCGATCAATTCAATGTCGTCGTGGGCTGTGAGCTTGAAGCCGACGCGGTTACCGTCGACCGCGGTGACTTCCGCCGAAGCCCTGGCCGTCATGCCGACCGGTGTGGCGGCGATGTGACTGACGTCCAGGTGCGTGCCCAGGCTTTGATGTCCCGGCTCCAGCAGATGCTCAATGGCATCCAGGGCCGCGGCCTCCATCAGGTTGATCATTACCGGGGTCGCCAGCACGGCGATGCGACCGCTGCCGATACTGGGCGCGGTTTGCGCTTCACCAACAACAACTTCGGCGTGGCCGATTAATCCCCGTGTGATGCCGTCCATGGGCTCTAGGCTTCATCCTTGATGGGATTCCGCAGCGTGCCGATGCCTTCGATCTCAATCTCGCAGACGTCGCCGTCCTTCATCCAGACCTGCGGGGTGCGGGCATGGCCGACGCCCGACGGCGTGCCGGTGACGATGACGTCGCCGGCCTCAAGCGTCAGGCACTCGGTCAGAATGGCGATCGTCTCGGCGACGCCAAACAGCATGTTGGCTGTGTTGTCGTCCTGCATGGTCTGGCCGTTCAGGTGCGTCGCGATGCGCAGGCCGACGGCGCCCGGCGGCAGTTCGTCGGCGGTGATGAAATCCGGACCGAAGCCGCCGGTCTGGTCGAAGTTCTTGCCGATGGTCCACTGGCTGGTCTTGCGTTGGAAGAGCCGTACCGAGCCTTCGTTGAAGATCGAATACCCGGCGACGACGTCGAGCGCGTCGGCTTCGCTGACATGGCGGCAGGTCTTGCCGATGACGGCGACCATTTCGGCCTCGTAATCCAGTTGTTCCGAGGCTTTCGGACGGATCAGGGGTTGGTTGTGGCCGACCAGTGACGTCGCGCCGCGCATGAAGAACGACGGAAACGTTGGTTTGTCATGGCCGCCCTCGGCGGCATGGGCGGCGTAATTCAGGCCCAGGCAGATGATTTTCGGCGGCCTGGGCATGACCGGGCGGAAGGTCAGGCCGGCATAGTCCAACCGATCAGCAGCGCCTTCGGCGGCCGATTTCGCGCGATCCAGGGCATCGCCGCCGGCTTCCAGCAGGCCGACGATGGTGTTAGGCAGATCCGGTGCGGCGACGGCCAGATCGGCCACTTCATCGCCTAGGCGCACGCCGACGTGGTCTTCCCCGCCGGCATCAAATGTCACAAGTCTCATATCGTTCGGTCTCCTGCGTTGATTATGACAAGGCCATCATTCGGAACGTCGCGCGCATAAGCGGGCTTTCCGCGTTGGCGAATTCCTGGGCCATGTCGAAATGATTGTTGTCGGGATAGTGGATCAGCTGACAGCCGTGGCCGCGGCGTTGCAGTTCGGCGGCGAAGTCCTTGGTGTGGCGTTGAAACTCAATCTGTTCCTTGCCGCCGTAGGCGACGATCAACGGCGGCATCTTGTCGGGCAACTGGCGGAGTGCGCTGTTGCGGTCGACGGCGCCATCATCCAGGTGCAGATATTCATTGCGCGAACTGAGCCGAATGGGCTCCAGATCATACATGCCGCTGACCGCGACACCGCCCTTGACGACGTCCGCGGGCAGGTCCCAATCGGCGGCCCAGTCGGTGACGGCTAACAGGCCAACCACATGGCCGCCGGACGAATGGCCGGCGACGTAAAGCTTGTCCGGATCGGCGCCGAAGGCGCGCGCGTTGTTGTAAACCCAGGCGACGGCGGCTCGATTCTGACGCACCAGCTCGTCCAAATTGACTTGCGGAACCAGGCTGAAATTGACGGAGACAAAGGCCGCGCCGGCGCCCACGAAAGTCCGCGCCTGGTAGCTGTTGTGATCCTTATGCCAGCGCGTCCAGGCGCCGCCGTGGACGTAGACGACAACTGGTGTGTCCGTGCCCGACGCCGGAAAAATATCGACCAGTTCATCGTCCAGGGTGCCATAGGGGACGTCCAATCGGCAGTCCATCTCGGCCCGCGCGCGTTCGCTATCTTCCAGATTGCGGACCATATATTCATTGGCATGCGGCACCAACACGCGCTGGTCATATTGATTGTCCAGGGCTTCCTGATCGTAATCCAGCCAGACCTTCGGGCCACTCATTGTCGGCTCCCTAGCGGCTCTTGATGGCGCCGCGTTTTTGTCGCTTGTCCGCATGGGACTTGGTGCGCATCATGGGGCTTCGGCGGCAGTCCGTCGATAAAAAAAGGGCAGGGTAGCCATGGCGAGCATTTCATTGAAGATCAACGGCGAGGCGCATGAGGTCGAGGCCGACCCGGCGACACCCTTGCTGTTCGTATTGCGCAATCAGTTGGGCCTGAGCGGCGCCAAATTGGGTTGTGGATTGGAACAATGCGGGTCTTGCGCGGTGCTGGTGGATGGCCGCTCGACGCTCAGCTGTTCGACCGCGGCGGGTGATTTTCAAGGCAAGGAGATCGTCACCGTTGAGGGTCTGGCGAAGGGTGGCCAACTGAGCCGCGTGCAGCAGGCTTTTGTCGATGCCGGTGCGGCCCAGTGTGGCTATTGCATTCCGGGTCTGGTGGTTGCCGTGACGGCGCTGCTGGACAGTCACCCGGGTGCCGATCGGGACGCCGTTCGGGAGGCGCTCGATCCGCATCTCTGTCGCTGCGGCTCACACGGCCGGATTTTGGCCGCCGTCTACAGCCTGTTTGGTCGGGAGCGCGCGGCATGAGCAATCCCAGTCTCGCCAACAGCCCCGACCTGGATAGCTGGATCGTCCTTGCGTCCGATGGCACGGTCCACGTGCGATCGGGTAAAGTGGATATCGGCCAGCGCATCTCGACGGCGCTCAGCGTCCTGGTCGGTGAAGAGCTGGAGATCGATCCGGCCCGCATCATAATTGACCCGCCCGATACCACTTATCCCGACGAGGGCATGACGTCGGGCAGCAATTCCATGATGCATTCGGGCAACGCGCTGCGCCATGCCGCGGCCACGGCACGCCGCCATCTGCTGCAGCGCGCCGCCGCGAAACTAAATGCCGACGTCGCTCAATTGACCATGGATGACGGCCTGATCAGCGTCGCCGAGACCAACCTAAGTGTGTCGTATCTGGAAGCTCTGGACGGCGCGCCTTTCGGCATCGATGTTGACGCCGCCGCCCCCCTGAAGGCGCCAGACACGTACCGCTGGATCGGTAAGGCGCAGCAGCCGCGCAGCCTGCGCGATATGGTCACCGGCGCCATGACCTACCTGCACGATATGACCATGCCCGACATGTTGCATGCCCGGCCGGTGCGGCCGCCGCGTTACGGCGTGCAGTTGCAGGCCTTGGACGATGCCGCGGTTGACCGCCTGCAGGGTGATGGGTTCATCGTGGTCCGTGACGGCAGCTTCCTGGCCGTTGCCGGTGAGGACGAATACGCAGTGATCAAGGCCGCCGAACGCCTGGCCCGGGCTGCCGATTGGGACGGGCCAGAGATCAACGCCGACGATCTTTACGGCCAACTGACCGGCAATGCCCGCACCAGCCGCCCCGTCGTCGGCGGCACGCCGCAAGACGCGCCGGTGCCGCCCCTGGCGGATCCCCCGGTGGCGGCGGCGAAGACGCTGACGGCACGCTATGACAAGCCTTACATCATGCACGGCACCATCGGCCCGTCCGCCGCCATGGCGAAAGCCGACGCATCGGGGCCGCTGCAGGTCTGGACCCACAGTCAAGGCATCCAGCCGCTGAAGGCCAGCATGTCCCAGGCGTTGGACATGGACCCGGATGATGTGGTGATCCAGCACGTGCCCGGTGCCGGCTGTTATGGCCACAACGGCGCCGACGACGTGACCTTCGATGCCGTTCTGGTCGCCCGTGCCATTCCCGGCCGGCATGTTCTGCTGAAATGGACCCGCGACGACGAGCACGCCTGGGAGCCCTATGCCTCGGCCATGGCCATGGAATTGCGCGCCAGCCTGGACGCCGACGGCGCAGTTCTTGATTGGAGCCATGAAAGCTATAGCGACACACACTTGGGCCGGCCGCGCCCGACGGCCGGCGGCGAAGGGCCGTCGCGACTGTTGGCGGCACTCTACCGTGAAGACCCGGCGCCGCCATTCCATCCGCAGCCGTCCATGGCCAATCACGCCGGCTTGCACCGCAACATTGATCCTTATTACAAATTTGCGAAGGTCCGGACGATCAAGAACCTGGTCCGTGATTTGCCGCTGAGGACCTCAGCACTGCGGTGTCTGGGCGGTTATGCCAATATTTTCGCGCTGGAAAGTTTCATGGACGAATTGGCCGCCGAAACCGGCGCCGATCCCTTGTCGTTCCGGCTTCGGCACCTGGATGATCCCCGGGCCCGCGATGTCCTTGAGACGGCCGCCGATGCCATCGGTTGGTTCAAGCCGCGCGCCGACGGTGTCGGCCGAGGTTTGGCCTTTTCGCGATACTGCAATTCCAAGACCTACGCCGCCATCGCTGTCGAATTATCGGTCGATGAAGCGGCCAATATTCAGATCAGCAAGGCCGTTGTCGCCGCCGACGCCGGTGAGGTCGCCGATGCCGCCGGACTGAAGATGCAACTGGAAGGCGGCTTCCTGCAGGCTGCCAGCTGGACGCTTTACGAAGAGGTGACGTTTGATCCCAACGGCATCACCAGCCGCGATTGGGAGACCTATCCGATCTTGAAATTCTCCCAAGCGCCGCCGGTCCAAGTGGTCATCGTGGACCGCCCCGGCTTGCCACCGCTGGGTGCCGGTGAGGCGTCCAGTGAACCGGTAGCAGCCGCCATCGCCAATGCGCTGTGCGATGCCACGTCGCTCAGGGTGCGCCGCCTGCCGCTGAGCCCCGATAACCTGCGCGCGACGGCACTGGCGGCCGACGCCTGACCGGCGGCGCAAACATGCGCTGGGCCGGTGTGGTTCTTGACGACCGCGGTTATTTCGAAGAGAAGACCGGCAAGCCGCAAATCTGGGCCGGCAAATTGAACGGATACAAGTTGAGTTGGATGGAGCCTTATTGCGCGCGCTTTCGATATCCGCGCCTGAAACCCTGGCTGACAAAATTCCGGCCCATCAAGGGTGCGCGAACGGGCGGTAATGTGACGGTGCTGTATGGCCAAAAATAGTGCCTTGATAGGCATTTTTCTCATGGTGCTCGGGTCGGCGGCCTTGTCCAGCAAGGACGGCTTGGCGAAGACCTTTCTTGATCAGATTGGGCCTTTTCACATCATCTGGATGCAGTTCACCGGGACGTTCATCGTCATGGCCCTGATCGCCTTGCCGAAGTACGGATGGCAGGTTTTCCGCCCCAAACCCTTAGGCGGTCAATTCGTGCGCGGGGTGATGAACGTGGGGGCCGTGTCGTCGCTTTATTGGGCGCTGTCGTACATACCCTTGGCCGACGCCACGGCCATGTTGATGTTCGCGCCGGCGGTGGCCACGGTATTATCGCCATTTGTTTTGAATGAAAAGATCGGGGTCATGCGGATGTCCGCCGCGGCTGTCGGGTTCTGCGGGGTGCTGGTCATTTTGAGGCCAGGTTTTGCCGGAGATCCCTTCGGCTATTATATCGGCCTCGCGGCGGGAATCTTGCTGGGCGGTTATTTCGTCGCCAACCGCCGGCTTGCCGGCGCTCAGCCCGCCATGTTGGAGATCACCCACAATGCGCTTGTCGGCGCGCTGGCACTGACCCCGTTCGTGGCGCTGATCTGGGCGCCGGTGCCGGACACCTTGCATGTCAAACTTGGGTTTCTACTTGTCCTCGCCATCGTTGGGCAGGGGGCCATGATTTCATCGTTCAAGTTCGCGCCGGCCGCCGTGATATCGCCGTATTCCTACACCTTGCTGATTTTCGCGGCGTTGATCGGGTACTTTGTTTTCGGAACCATCCCCGACGCCTTCACGTGGATTGGCATCGCCTTGATCGTCGGTTCCGGCGTGTTCATCGCCTATCGCGAACGGCGGGCATTGGACGATCACGCGGGGCCCTAGGCCGGGACGTCTAAATCTCCACGCGGCTTGGCGAACACGCGCTGCACGATGGGTTCGAACTCTTCCAGCGTGGCGCGCGCATAGGCCGGGTCGAAGGAATTGATGTCGTAATTCTCAACCCAATGGGCCGTGTATTCGAAATCCGGATGGCCGCGCCAACGTTCGCGGATGTCCGGGTCGACGGCCGGATGCGTGGCGCAATGCACGGCCTGGAAATACATGTGACGTTCCAGCATCCAGACATGGCGGTCTGAAACGTAGGGTTTCAGGAACGCCGCGGCGAACTCGCCGTGGCTTTCGTTGTTGGATAAAAAGCCCAGGTCATGAAACAGGGTGACGACCACGGTTTCATCGTCCAGACCGTCACGCAGCGTCATGGTGGCGGCCTGCAGGGCGTGTTCCAGGTTGTTGACCTGATAGCCAAAGGTCGGCGCATCGACGCCGGCGGCCAGCATGGTCATCGCCTGGCGGACGCGCTCGACATTGAAATAAGAAACCCGTTGTCGGTCCAAGACGCCCCAATCGTCGGCCGTGAAGTCGTCCAGGTTCATGGGCTCAACGTAGACCCAATCATCTTCCATGAGCGGGGTCGGCTTTGTCGGCTCGGTCATGTGCGTTTTTCCATGGTTAGCGTTCGTCGGCCCGCATCTTGTTTTCCAGCCAGCGCACGCCGGCGGAAACGATGAGGATCAAAATCAAATATTCCAGCACCAGGATGGTGTAAATTTCCAGCGGCCGGTATTCGGTGACCACCAATTCGTTGGCGCGCCGGGTCAGTTCGCTCAAGCCGATGACCGAGACCAGCGACGACATTTTCATCATATAAACCAATTGATTGCCGAGTGGCGGCAGGATGCGGCGGATGGCTTGGGGCAAAATCACATAGCGCATCTTGTCGTAATAACTGAGCCCGATGGAATCGGCGGCTTCCACCTGACCCTTGGATATGGATTGGATGCCGCCGCGGAATATTTCCGCCTCGAAGGCGCTGTCGGAAATCGCCAAGGCGACAACCCCGGCCCAAAACGTGGTGATGCCGATGTCCAAAACCACCGGCAGGCCGTAATAGACCCACAAAAGCAAAACCAGGATCGGGATGGCCCGGAAACATTCTACGTAGACCCGGTTCATGGCTCTGGGGGCGGCGCCCTTCGCCAGGCCCGGCAGGGCGATCATCAGGCCGATGACGACGGAGATGACGATGGCGCAGAGCGATAAAGCAATGGTGTAACCCAGGCCGTTGATAAGGAACTTCAGATTGATGCGGCCCGACTCTGTCGATGGCGAGACCACGTACCAGCCCCAGTTTTGCCCGCAGCCGCTGAGCACCAACGTCATCGCGCCAAGGCTCAACCACAGATATTTCCGTCGCAGCCAGACCATCATCAGTACTGCAAAATCTGGTTGAGGAATTTCTTCGTCCGGTCGCTTTTCGGGGCCGAGAAAAATTGTTCCGGCGGTGCCGTTTCGACAATCTCGCCGGCATCCATGAAAACCATGGTATCGGCGACCTTGCGGGCGAAACTCATTTCATGAGTGACGCAGACCATGGTCATGCCTTCTTCCGCCAATTCGACCATGACGTCCAGGACCTCCGAGATCATCTCCGGGTCCAGTGCCGATGTCGGCTCATCGAACAGCATGATCCGGGGCTCCATGCACAGCGCCCGGGCAATAGCGACGCGCTGCTGCTGGCCGCCGGAAAGTTGGGCGGGGTATTTGTCGGCCTGTTCGGGAATATGGACCCGGTCAAGATATTGCCGGGCCAAAGCTTCGGCTGCGTCCGGCGCCATTTTGCGCGACCGAACCGGACCCAGGGTCAGGTTTTCGACCACCGTCAGGTGCGGGAACAGATTAAATTGCTGGAACACCATGGCGACCTCGCGGCGGATGGCGTTGATGTTCTTGGTGTTCTCGTTGAGCTCAATGTTATCGACCGTGATGGTGCCGGCATCGTGGGTTTCCAGGCGGTTGATGCAGCGGATCATCGTTGATTTGCCGCTGCCCGACGGCCCGCAGACAACCACCCGTTCGCCGTTGTGGACGGTCAGGTTGATGCCTCTCAGCGCTTCGAAATCGCCGAACGATTTGCCCAGCCCGGTAATTTCGATGATCGGCTCGCGGCCGTCGTCGGTCATGCGCGCCCTCCCTCATGCGCTCACCCTGATCGTGTCTTTGCCAACACGTAGCGGCACGGGTGACTTGTGAAAGAAACTAGAATGTTTGAAACTTTCGAACCAGAGCAAATGAGAACCGCAATTTGGTGCCGGCGGCACGTTGATCGCCTTCAAATTGCCCACGGAACATGGAACAGGTGAGGAAGATGAAACATTTGAAATTCGCGGCCCTGGCATTGCTGGGCTTTTTGATGGTGAATACGCCGGCCGACGCCGCTTCACGGCTCAATGAAATTCTCAGTGGCGGCGTCCTGCGCGTCGGCACCACGGGGGACTGGAACCCCATGACCATGAAGGACCCGGCGACCAATTCCTATAAGGGTTATGACATCGATATGATGACCGAACTGGCCAAGGATCTGGGCGTCAAGGTTGAGTTCGTCGCCACCGACTGGAAAACCCTGGTCAGCGGCGTGGTGTCCAACAAATACGACATCACCGGCAGTGCGTCGATCTCCATGAAGCGGGCCAAGGTGGCCGGTTATTCGCCGTCCTATTTCTCACTGGCGACGGTGCCGCTGACGCTGAAGAAGAACCTTGGAAAATTTAAGGACTGGGGTGATCTGGATAAACCCGACGTGACGGTCGCGGCGACGCTGGGCACGACCCAGGAACAACAGGTCAAACAGTTCTTCCCGAACGCCCAGAAGAAGATCATCGAGGCCCCGGCCCGTGATTTCCAGGAAGTTCTGGCCGGCCGTGCCGATGCTCATATCACGTCGAATGTGGAAGCCGGCAAGCTGGTTGAGAAATATCCGCAGATGGCGGTTGTCCCGGTCATGGAAGCCCGGGCGCGGACCCCCATCGCCATGCTGTTGCCGCAAAGCGATCAGGTCTGGCTGAACTACGTCAGCCACTGGATCAAGCTGAAGACGGAACGCGGTTTCTTCAACAAATTGGCGGCCAAATGGCAGATCGCCAATTGATCTGACGAACAACGCAAGACGCCGGGCCGAGCAAACATACGGGCCCGGCGTTTTTCGTTTGCGGGGTGCCCATGAAGCTCCAACATCAAACGTGGCTTGACGTTGAGGCCTATCTGAAGACCCAGACGGGGGTCATCATCCCGTGCGGGTCAACGGAACAGCACGGGCCGGTGGGGATGATCGGCACGGATGCCATTTGCGCCGAGGTTACAGCCGAGCGCGTCGGTGCGGCGGGCACAATTTTGGTCGCGCCAACGCTCAGCCTCGGGCAGGCGCAATTCAATCTGGCTTACCCCGGCACCATCTCGCTGCGTTCGGAGACCTTGATGGCCGTCGTCCGTGATCTGGTCACCTCATTGGCCGGACAGGGTTTTACTCATTTTTATTTCCTTAACGGCCATGGCGGCAACGTGGCGCCCCTGCAGGCGGCGTTTCAGGATATCTATCGCGACGCGGCGGACCCCATCAGGTGCCGCATCCGCAGTTGGTGGAATCATCCCGCCGTCGCCGCATTCGTTGCCGAAAATTTCGGTGCGGGCGAAGGCCTGCACGCCACGCCCAGTGAGATTTCCATCACCCAGGCCGTGTTGCATGCCGTCGGCCTGGACGCGGCGCGGCCGGGTGACGTGACGGTGCTTAGTGAAGATTTCATCCGTGACCACCGCGGCGACAATCATCTGGACCGGCAAAGTCACCGCGCCGCTTTCCCCGATGGCCGGGTCGGATCTGATTCCTGGCTGGCATCGGCAGAGATCGGCGGGCACGTGCTCGAAATCGCCACGACGGCCATCACCGCCGATTACCGAACCTTTCTCACCGCATAGCCGGCAAGGAACCGCCCATGACCGCCTGGATCAAGATGATCACCGATGACGACGCGGACGACAAACTGAACGCTTTTTTCGACAAGGTCCGCACGCCGCACGGCACCGTGGACAATGTCATGCGGGTGCATTCGCTGCGTCCGCACACCATGGACGGCCACGTGGTGCTGTACAAAAGCGTCCTCCACAATCCCGACAACACGTTGCCCTTCTGGTATTTGGAAGTCGTGGCGTCTTACGTGAGCATCCTCAATAAATGTGATTACAGCCTCAGCCACCACTTCACCAACGCGCGCAGGCTGATTGACGACGAGGCCCGCGCCGATGCCGTGCGTGCGGCGCTGGATGCGCATTGCCCCGAGGACGCGTTTGACGGCAAGGAACGGGCTTTGCTGGTCTATGCCGGGAAATTGACCACCGATGTCGGCGCCATGACCGAGGCCGATATCCGCGCCGTGCGTGACGCCGGTTGTGACGACGGCGAGATTTTGGAAGTCAATCAGGTCTGCGCCTATTTCAATTATTCGAACCGCTTGTTGAACGGTCTTGGTGTGACGACCAAAGGCGATACTATCGGCTACTACAAAGAAACGGAGACCGATTGATTGGCCTACGCTGATGTCACCGAGATCGATGTTGATGCGATCCCCGTCATTGATGTGGCGCGCCTGTTCGACGGACCCGATGGCGAGGCCGCCGTCGGCCGTGAATTGCTGGACGTGGTCCAGCGCATCGGCTTTTTCTATATCGACAATCATGCGGTCGCCCCGGCGCTCATCGACAGCGTCCTCCGCGAAGCGGAAACCTTCTTCGCCCGTCCGGACGCAGAGAAAAACCAGGTCGGCGTCGACGGCGTCCATCGCGGCTTCCTGCCCATCGGCGAAGCGACAATGTCCGGCGCCCACCATCAGGATTTCAAGGAGAGCTTCGTCTGGGGCTGGGACGTCGCGGCGGACGACCCCGATATTGCCGCCAGCAACGGCATCCTGGCGGCCAACCGCTGGCCCGATTACCAGCCGGCGATGGCAGATGTTTTGGGCACCTATCTGCAGACCATTAACGGCCTTGGCATTCGCCTGCTGCGCGCTTTCGCCGCTGGGCTGGGCCTGGACCACGGACATTTCACGCAGACGTTCTCAAAGCCTCTGACCCGGGCCGCGATCATTCACTATCCGCCGCAGCCGGAAGACATGGGCACCCAGCATTTTGGTGTGTCGCCGCATACGGACTACGGTTGTGTGACGTTCCTCTATCAAGACGGCACCGGCGGCCTGCAGGTTATGAACCGAGATGGCGAATGGATCACCGCCCATCCGGTGCCCGGCACCTTTGTCGTCAACATCGGTGATTTACTACACCGCTGGAGCAACGACCGGTTCATCTCCAACCCGCACCGGGTGATCAATGCATCGGGGCGCGAACGTTATTCCGTACCGGTGTTTGTTGACCCTGATTGGGACACGCTTGTTGAACCGGTCGCCGGGCCGGGCGAAACGCCGAACCATCCGCCGATCACCTGCGCCGATTATATCCACGCCATCTACGAAAAATCCTTCGCCTATCGGCAACAGAGCTGAGGGTGCCTTGCCCATAATGGGCAGTTTCGGCATGGACGAATGAGCAAGACGCGGCATAATTCCAGCATTCTGAAACGCCATGGTGCCGGTACGGAACAATGAAACTCGGCGATCTTCTGGCTAACACGGCGAAACGCCATCCGGACCGCGACGCCTTGGTTTGCGGCGGCGGGCGCGTCTCCTTTACCCAATTGGACGATCAGGCCAACTGCCTGGCCAACGCGCTGATGGCGCGCGGATTAGCGGTCGGTGAGCGGATTGCCCTGTATTTGCCGAACGGCGCTGAACTGGTCATTGCCATCGCCGGCATCGTCCGCACCGGTGCCGTATTCGTGCCGATCTCAACCCGGCTCTCGGTTGCCGAAGTGCGGTTCATCTTCGACGATTGCCGCCCGGCGATGATTGTCTTTTCGCCGGCCTTCCGCAGTGCCGCCCATGAGGCGGCGGCGGGGTTGGACCATGTGCAATTGATTTCGACGGACGCGGCGGAAGCCGGCGAGCTTTCCCTTGATGGGCTGATCGCTGAAGGCGCCGCCGCACCGCCACCGCCGTTGTCCATGGATACGGATGACTGTGCCATCGGCTATACGTCCGGGACTACCGGCAACCCGAAAGGCGCGATCACCACGCACCGCAATATCGCCATGGTGCATGGCCTGATCAACACGGCCGAATGGAACATGGCTGAGAACGAACGCATCTTGGTCATTACCCCCATGGCGCACCGGGCCGGGCTGGGCCGGGTCGGCAATCTGTTTTTCCGGGGCTCGACCCTGGTGATCATGGAAAACTTCGACGCCGCCGGCGCCGTCAATCTGATCCGCGACGAGGCCATCACGTTTACCACCGGCGTGCCGACGATCCTGCGTCTGTTGCTGCCTGAGATGAAGCGCCGGCCAGACGATTGCCGGACATTGCGGACCATGGTGGTGACCGGCGAAGTCTTTCCGGTGGCCTTGAAGATGGACCTGATGGCGGCCTTCCCCGAACTGCAGGTTCACAGTTTTCTAGCGCAAACTGAGGTTGGCATCATCTTCAACCTCAGACCCGAGGAACAGCGCAGCCATCCGGAAAGTTGCGGCCGGCCGGTGCCGGGCATGGAGGTCCGGTTCGTGGATGCGGCGCTAAATGACGTTCCGCCGGGTGATCCGGGCGAGGTGCTGGTGCGTTATGGCGCGCCCGGTGAAATTGCGACGACGCGCGGCTATTTCGAACGGCCTGATGCCAATGCCGAAGCCTTCCTTGACGGCGGCTGGATGCGCACGGGCGACATTTGCCGCATGGACGCCGACGGCTTCGTCTACTTCGTCGACCGAGCCAAGGACATGATCGTTTCCGGCGGGTTGAACATCTATTCCAAGGAAGTCGAGCAATGTCTGATGACGCATCCGGGCGTCGCCGACGCAGCGGTCATCGGTGTGCCCGACGATGATTTCGGCGAAGCGGTCAGCGCTTTCATCGAGGTGATCGACGATCATACGTTGGACCGCGAACAGATCATTGCGCACTGTGCTGAGAAGATCGCCGGTTACAAAAAACCCAAGCACGTGACCTTCGTTGACGCCTTGCCGCGGACCAATTCGGGCAAGGTCATCAAAGGCCAATTGCGCGAAAGGAAGACCTAGTTCATGGCACCGAAGGAACGCTACACCGAGGCCCAACGCCTCGACGTCATACGGCTGATGGATCGCATCTATCAGAGCGAACGCCATCTGGGTGCGCGCGACGTGATCGACGTGCTGATCCTGCGCACCATCGCCATGGGCAAGATGGAGAGCCGGCCCATGGATGTGTCGTCGCTGTCCTATTACCTGGGTTTGTCGCGTCAAACCGTCGGCCGGCGTATCAAGGGCCTGCAGGACCAGGGCGCGGTGGTCGTCGAAACCAAGGGCCGGCGTCATGAGCTGTTTAACAGCGAACAGAACCGGGCACGGTCGATCGGCAATTTGGACCGGGCCATCGATGAAATCAGAGACTTTGTCTGCGAATTAGAACAAGAAGCCAAGTGAGAGGAAAACCCATGTCACGCGACACGATTGTTGAACACAAGGACGGCTGGATTGAAGTGACCATCGACCGGCCTGAGAAAATGAATGCCATCCGCGAACATACGGCGGCGGAACTGCTCGACGTTCTGGACGATGCGGATTCAACGCAAGATGTGCGCGGCGTCATTATCACGGGCAGCGAAAAGGCCTTCTGCACCGGTGTTGATACCTCAGAGCAAACCAACAATCCCGGTGAAGAATTTGAGCTGTGGCGGCGGCGCAAACGGACTCGCAAGGTCAACCGTATGTTCGCCGCCCTGCCACAATTCACCAAACCGGTGATCGCCGCGGTGGAGGGCTATGCCTTGGGCGGCGGATTTGAGTTGGCGCTGTTGTGCGACATGGTGGTGGCTGGCGATGGCGCCAAGTTCGGATTACCGGAGGCCAAGCTGGGGCTGATGCCGGGTGGGGCGGGGACGCAAACCTTGCCGCGCATATTGGGCAAGCCCCTGGCCAAGGAATTGATTTGGACCGGCCGGCGGCTCAGCGCCGAGGAGGCTCTGGCCATGCGGGTGATCAATAAGGTGATGCCGGCAGGCGAAGCCCTGGCTGGCGCCCGCGACCTGGCCGCGGCGGTCGGCAAACAGGCGCCGCTGTCGGTGATGTTCACGAAATCCGTCATCGAACGCGGTTTCGACAACACCTTGGCCGAGGGCATGGCGGCGGAGGCGGATGCCTTCTTCGCGCTCAGTTTCTCGCAGGACCGCAACGAAGGCCTGGCCGCCTTCAAGGAAAAACGCACGCCCGAGTTTAAGGGCAACTAGGAGGATTTTGTTGTGAGTAAACGCGATATTGCCATCTGCGGCTACGCCGAGACGCCGGTCGTCTTGCGCGGCGGCCGCAGTTCCTATGACCTGGCCGGCGACGTCTTCGCCGGTATCCTGGAACAGACCGGCATCGATAAATCGGAAATTGACGGCATCTGTCTGGCCGAAACCATGAGCGAGACCAAGAACCCGTTCTGGGCCGTTTACATGGCGGAGATGCTGGGCCTGGTGCCCAGTTGGACGCAGGTTAACGGTCTTGGCGGGGCGTCGGCGATCGCCGGCGTCGTGCGCGCCGCGTCGGCGATCCGCGACGGGCTCTGTTCGACGGTGGTGGTGATCTCATCGGATGCCCAGTCCAGCTATCCGCCGACCGAGCAGGGTGCTTACCGTCATGAGTTCCAGTATCCGCACGGCAATAACGGCCCCGTCGGCGCCTTCGGGCTGCTCAGTCAGCGCTATATGATGCAGTATGATTTAAAGCCCGAAGCCCTGGCCAAGCTGGCCGTCACTCAGCGTAATCACGCGCTGATGAACCCGAACGGTGTCGATAAGTTGCGGAAACCGCTGACCGAAGAGGATTACCTGACCTCGCGTTTTGTTTCCGAACCCTTGCGCATGCTCGACAGCGTTATGGTCTGTGACGGCGCCAGCGGTGTCTTGGTGACGTCGAGCGAGAACGCCGACCGGTTGGGATTGACTAAGCGCGTCTATCCCGCCGGTTATGGCGAGATCACCAACTTCGGCGGCGACCAGGCGCTGCCGGACATCACCGAAAGCGGGTTTACCGTCTCCGGCCCGAAAGCCCTGGCGCAGGCCGGCCTGACCGCCGGTGATATTGAGTTGTTCGCGCCTTATGACGACTTCCTCATCGCCATTTTGATGCAGTTGGAACATATCGGCTTTTGCGGCCGGGGTGAGGGGTCCGACTTTATTTTGAAGACGGATTTCTCGCACACCGGTGATTTGCCGCTGAATACCTCGGGTGGGCAGATATCGGCGGGTCAGCCGGGATTGGCTGGCGGCAGTTTGAACTTTGTCGAGGCCGTACGCCAGTTGTTCCATGAGGCCGGCGAACGGCAAGTCAAAGACGTCTCGAATGCCATGTGTACCGGCATCGGCGTCATCCCCTACGCCCGCAACTGGGGCGTCTCCAACGTCCTGATATTGGAGAATTGATCATGAATGAGCCGAAGAAAATTCCTCGTCCCGTGCCGAAGCCGGATGTTTATTTGAAAACCACGCCGTTCTGGGAAGCCGCCAAGGGCGGCAAGCTGATGGTCCAGTATTGCAAGGACACGAACCAGTACCAATGGTATCCGCGCCCGGTCAGCATCTATTCCGGATCGCGCAACTGGGAATGGCGCGAGGTTTCCGGAAACGGCAAGCTCTACACGTGGACAACGGTGACGGCGCCCTGGCCGGGCCATGCGGACCGCGTCCCTTATCTTTGCGCCATTGTCGAATTGGAAGAAGGCGTGCGCATGGTTTCCAATTTGATCAACTGCGACGCCGCTGATCTGAGCGACGGCATGGCGGTCAAGCTGGCCTGGGACAAGCTCAGCGAGGAGTTTGATTTCCCCGTGTTCGAGCCCGCCTGAGGAGTCATTCGCGATCAATTTTTCGCGAATGCATGGACGCCGCTGCCGGCCTCTATTAAGTATGGGGCCGATGCAATATTTCACCGCACGGGTGGAATTCGAACAGTTGTCGGCGGAGATCGATGAATAAGCACGGCGATGACGTCCACCCGCCGTCCGAAAACGGCGACGCTGCCCCGATGTTCCTGAACGACGTGCTGCACGGATTGGCCAGCGATCCGAAGGCGCTGCCGCCGAAGTACTTTTACGACGCGGCGGGAGCGGCGCTGTTTGGCGACATATGCGAATTGCCGGAATATTATGTGACCCGCACGGAGGTTGGGATATTGCGCCAACACGCGGCGGATATCGCCGGCGCGCTCGGGCCGCAAGCCATGCTGGTCGAATATGGCGCCGGCAGCCTGGATAAAATCCGCATTTTGCTGGATGCCATGGCGACGCCGGCCGGCGTCATCGCCGTCGATATTTCCGAACAACAACTGCTGCGCGCCGCCGAAGATTTACGCCGTGCCTACGCCGGTCTTTGGGTGTCGAGCGTTGCCGCTGATTTCACCGGGCCTGTCGATTTGCCCAACCCGCAAGGCCGGCCAGCCCGCAATGTGGTGTTTTTTCCAGGCTCGACGATCGGAAATTTCGACCCCGATGGGGCGGTCACGTTCATGCGCTCCATTGCCGAGACGGTCGGTGCCGATGGCGGTCTGTTGATCGGTATCGATTTGAAAAAAGACCTTCAGACATTGATTGATGCTTATGATGACGGTGCCGGCGTCACCGCGGCCTTCAACAAAAACCTTCTCACGAGAATCAACCGTGAGCTGGATGCCGATTTCGATATCGATCACTTCCGCCATGAAGCGCGCTACGATGTGGAACGGGGCCGCATTGAGATGCATTTGGAAAGTCTGCAAGCCCAAACCGTGACGGTGGCCGGTCGGACCTTTGACTTTATCGCCGGTGAAACCATCCACACGGAAAATTCCTACAAATACCTGCCCGATGAATTTGCCGGCTTGGCTGCGGAAGCCGGGTTTAAGCGCGACGCCTTATGGACTGATGCCGAGCGCCGGTTCGGTGTCATGCTGTTTCGGAAGGCTTAGAAGACTCCGGCTTCCAATCCCGCCGCCATCAGCGTGCCCAGTTCCCGGCAATCGCCCAAAAACGACTCCTGGTAGTCACCGTGGCAAAGCAACGGCGCCTGAACGGCGCGCCATTTCAGGCCGGTGACGATGGTTTCGACGCCGCGCCGGGTGCCGGTGCCGTCCAGGCCGGCGCGGATATAAAGGGCATAAGGCAGGCCCTGAGTTTCCTCCAGACAGGGGTAATAGCTTCGGTCGAAGAAATCCTTCAGCGCACCGCTCATATAACCGAGGTTTTCCGTGGTCCCGAGGATGATTGCCTGGGCGGCTAAAACGTCTTCGGGGCCGGCGTCCAGGGGGGCTTTGACGATCACGTCGATGCCGTCGACGTCTTCATGGCGCGCCCCCGCCGCCACGGCCTCACGCAAGGCCAAGGTATTCGGCGACGGTGCGTGGGCAACGATGAGGAGGCGTTTGGTCATGCCGTGTTCGCTTCCAATGGCTGAAGCCTAGGTTTCTTGGCTCTGTCCTTCATTGCGTTCGCAGAAGACACATCGGTCTGGCCGACCCAGCCATCCCCAGATCTCACGCCGGCGCGCGAGGCGGCCGCTATACAATTACCGTTCCCTGAACGCTTCGCTCATGGCTTTGTAAATGGGCTTCAGCAGATATTCCGCCAGGGTCTTTTCGCCGGTTCGGACATCCGCCGTCACGGTCATGCCGGGCACCACCAGATTGCGTTTCGGGTCATTGCCGACAAAATTCTTCTCTAATCGAATATGGGCCTTGTAGAAGGCGTCGCCGCCTTGCTTGTCGTCGGTGAATGTCGTTGCCGAAATGCGCTCAATGGTGCCGACGATGTCGCCGTAGCGGGTGAAATCATATGTCTGCACCTTGACCCTGGCTTCCAAGCCCGGATGGATGAAGCCGATATCCTTGGGCAGCACCCGGGCCTCGACAATCAGTTCCGCATCCAAGGGGATGACTTCGGCCACCGTGGCGCCCGGCGAGACGACACCGCCGAGTGTGCGGGTCTTTAGGGAATGCACGATGCCGCGCACCGGTGAGCGGATGGTCAGGCGCTGAACCCGGCCCTCGACCTGGGCGATGGCTTCGCGCAGTTCGTGAATTTCGTTTTGAATTTTGCCCAGCCCCTCGGCTGCTTCCATGGCGATGCGCGCCGTGGTTTCGCCCTGGCGGCTGACCAATTCGGCGACACCCTCCGACAGGCGCCGCTGCTGGCCCCGGATTTCCGCCAGCTGGGATTGGGTGCGGGCCAATTCACGCTGGTTTTCCAGCATGACGATTTTCGGCATCAGACCTTTGTCCAAAAGCTCCTTGCGCATGTTGACTTCTTCCTGGACGAAGCCGATTTGGCGTTTGATGGCGGCTTCCTGGGAGCGCAGGAACCGTTGTTCCTCACGCTTCTGGGCGATCTGGCGCTTGATTACATCCAACTGCGCCTCTTCGGCGTCGCGTTTCGCCTTGAAGACTTGAAGCTGAGTGAATGCCATTTCCTTGTAACGGGCGTTGATCCCCGTTTCGGCGACTTCGTCGCCGGTCATGACGGCAGAGAGCTGCTGGGCTTCCAATTCCAGGCCGGCCAAACGGGTATGCATTTGATCCAGCTCGGGACGGGTCACCGAGGATTCAAGCTCGATCAGGATTTGGTTTTTGCTGACCAGGTCGCCTTCGGCAATATTGATCCCGGCGACGATGCCGCCTTCCAGGTGCTGGACCTCCTTAATGGAACCGATGGGTGAAACCTCGCCCGAACTCACTACGACTTCCGTGATCCGCGTGTAGGACGACCAAACCAAAAACGCACCGACGAAAACGATAATGACGATAGCCAACAACCGACTACCGCCGCCGGGGCCTTTTTCTTCCAAAATCAGCGATTGCGCCAGACGCTTGCGGCCGACCATCCAAGCACCTTCCTCGGGCTCGGCGAAGGCGTCACTGGCCTTGCTCCGATCGGGTTCCGGCGCGGCGCGTGACGGGCGCTGCGGTTGCAGGGCGTCGGGAATGTCGTCCATCAACGGTTCACGTATCCGGGTGTCAGCCATTCTTCTTTCTCCTGCTCAGGCCCGCCAGATCTTCGGGCGTCCCGTCAAAAACCACACTGCCGGCCCTAAGGGCGATGACCCGGTCGGCAATGCGAATATACTCGGGCCGGTGGGTGACGAGAAGCGTCGTCACTCGGCCCTTGAAGGATTCCAATTGTTTCAGGAACATCTCATCGGATTCCGTGTCCAGGCCGACGCCCGGTTCATCGAACAAGAAGATGTTGGCCGGCGACAACAACGTCCGGGCCAGGGCCAGGCCTTTCGAAAACCCGGTCGAGACCTGGCGCACGCTTTGTTCCGTGAGGTACGTATCGAGGCCGCGCGGCAGTTGTTCCACGTCATCCAGGATACCGGCTCGGAAGCAGGCTTGTTCGATTTCGTCGCGGGTTGCGGTGGGGTTCGAGACGGTCAGATTTTCAACCACCGTGCCGGAGAACAAATCCGATTTCTGCGGCAGATAACCCAAGGCCTGACGCAGATCGGTCATGTTCAACTGACGCGTATCGACACCGTCGATGAGCACTGTGCCGGCCTGCGCCTGGTAGAGATCGGCGACCAATTTGAGGATCGTCGACTTGCCGCAACCATTGGGGCCGACAATGGCGACAACCTCGCCCGGCTTAATGTCAAAGGAGACGCCGGCCAGAGCCGGTTCCTGGTTGGCGGCATAGCGGATAACGACGCGCTTAAAGGTCACCTGGCCTTCAAACTGGCGCTCGCGGGCGACCGTCTCGCCGGACGTGCGGGATCTCGATTCCGTCACCTGCCCCATCAATTGATCAACCCGGCGCGCCGCCATCTTGATTTCCTCAAGCCGCGTGAAGGTCACGAACAAGGCCTGCAACGGCGCCAACACCCGCCAGACCAGCGCCATGCAGCCGATCAGCGCGCCGACGGAGAATTGGCCGTCGATGGCGAAGGCGGCACCGACAGCCAGGGTTGTGGCGCCGGCAATGATGGTCACGGATTGTGAAAACGTCTGGAACGCGGCGTTGATGCGCGCGCCGCGCAGGTTGGCCAGCGCCAGTTCAGTCGAGCGTTCACGGAAGCGCTCCATCCAGATGTCTTCGGTGCCTTCGTCCTTGATGGTCCGAAGGTTTTCCAGAATTTCCAACAGCAGGGTCTGCGCATCGGCGCCGCCGGATGAGGCCTCGGCGACGGCCGCCTTCGTGAACCGCATGGCCAACAGGGCGCCGGTGCTGAGGATTGCCACTAAAACCACCGGGACAATGGCCAACCAGCCGCCGATGATGAAGATGGCGACCAGAAAAATGAGGACAAAGGGTAGTTCAAGGAACCCCAGGGCCAGCGGGCCGGTGAAAAAGTTACGCACACTTTCGAATTCGCGAAGCCGCGCTAATTGCATGCCCACGGTGGCTTTCTCCAGCCGGACCAAGGGCAGGTCCATGATCTTGGTCACCACGGAAGAATTGACGATCATGTCCAGCCGCCCGCCGATGTACGCCAGTAGCGAACTTCGCATGATCCTGAGCACGGCGTCGCAGAGGATGGCGATGCACACCCCGATGGCCAGATACTTCAGCGTCTCCTCGCTGCGTGCGCCAATTACCTTGTCGTAGACGTTCATGACGAACAACGGGGTCGCCAAGGCCAGAAAATTGAGCAGGACGGTGAGGACCAGAAGGCGCACGATCAGCGGCTCAAACCGCCGCGTCACCGAGCGGAACCAGCCGACCCGTTTCGGCGCCGCCTGGTCGGTGTCGTCGGGGACAAAGAAATAGGCCGTGCCCTTGGTGCCGCGCCGCACCTTGGTCACCGGCTGGCGGCTTTGTCCGTCGAAGGTATGGATGCCGCCGTCGCGCCCGCGCCACATGACCAGCGTATTGCCGCGCTTGGTTTCATAAAGGCAGGGCAGCAGGCGGCCGTCGATCTTGCCGATCTTCTGCTTCTGGCCCCAACTGCGGAAATTCAGGTTGGCCATGGTATTGCGCAAATCGTGCACGTCCAGGCTCTCCCAACGGCCGGCCATGGCCTCGGCGATCTGGCGCGCCGTGCCGCGGAACGACAGGGCATCCAACAGCGGTGCCAGACAAGAGGCCGGATCCGACAGCGGACGGTGCTGGGCCAAGCTTTCGACCACGGTGGTGTTACTCACGCGGCACCTCCCGCGTCGTCCGGCAGTTTTTCGCGCAACTCGCCATTGACCATGGCGAAGTGCCGGTCCGCCAAGGCCAGGATATCGGCGCGATGCGAAACCAGGATCATCGTGCTGTCGCCTTTCAGCTTCAACAATAACTGTTGCAGGCGTTTGTCGGCCATGGCGTCCAGCGACAGATTGGCTTCGTCGAACAAGATCAGGCGCGGTTTATCAACCAGGGCGCGGACAATGGCGACCCGCTGGCGGACGCCGGCGGGAATGCGATCGATGGTCGAACCACCGACCTTCGTGTCATAGCCCTCCGGCAGAACCTTGATTTCTTCGTCCAGCTTCAGGTCCTCGGCCAGATCCAGGGCTGCCTGAACCATGTCGCCCCATTGATAGTTGGTCATGTTCTCCACCAGGTTACCGCTGTAGAGCGGTGCGTTGTGGGAGACCAATGACGCTTCGCGGCGCACCGAGATGGGGTCGAATTGGGAAATATCATTGCCATCCATAAGGATTTGCCCGCTTTGCGGTCTGAGCAAGCTGAGGATCAGCAAAAGCAGCGTCGTGCGCCCGGAACTGTTGGCGCCTTCGATGGAGATCACTTCGCCCGGTTCCAGCTTCAAATTGATGTTCTTGATAAACGGCTCCGGGGCATTGCCGTAGGCGAAGCAAACGTCGCGCAATTCCAGGCCGCCTTTCAGGGTTGGAATTTCCGGCAGGTTAAGGGGCGCCTCGGCGGGCAGGGCCAGGACTTCCGAAACCTGGCTGGCAGCAACGCGCACGGTCTGGTAATTGGTCCACAGGCTCATCGCCGACATCAAAGGCTGCAGAGCGCGGCCCGACAGCAGCATGCAGGCCGCCAGCTTGCCGCCTGTCATGTCGCCTTGCAAAACCATATAGGCCCCGATGCCGACGACCGAGACCATGTTCAACTGGCTGAACAGACTGCCCAGTCCTTGCGCGTAAGCGCCTTGCATGGAGACCCGGCGGATGGCGTCGGCGGTGCGTTCCTGCAGCCGTTCGAACCGGCGCTGCATCATGGTCTTCAGGTTCATGGCCTTGATCGTGTGAATACCGTTTAAGACCTCGATCATGAAGTCGTAGCGCCGGTTGTCGGCCTGACTGCGCTCATTGACGACGCGCCGCAGCCGGCTACCGATGACCAGCGCCGAGAGGCCGAATACGGTCAACAGAGCCAGCGGCACTAAGACGATATCGCCGCCCAAGTACCAGATCAGCACCAGGAACATAAACGCGAAAGGCAGATCAACGAACAAGGTGACGATCTGCGACGAATAGAAATCCTTGACCGAACCGATGGCGTTGATGCGTTCCATGTAGTCGCCCGGTGAGCGCGATTCATAGAGTTCCAGCGGCGAGCGGAAGACTTTGTCCAGGGCCTTCAACCGGGCCAGATGTTCAAACTGGGCACCGTTCCAGGTGATGATTTTCGAGCGCGCCAGCTTGAGGATGATGTCGAAAATGATGACCACCGTCAGGCCGCCCACCATCACAGCTAAAGAGCCCGCAGCCTGCAGCGGCAGAACCCGGTCATAAATTTGTAGGATGAACACCGGCAGCGCCAACCCGAACAAGTTGATGGCCAATGATTGTAATAGGATCTCGAAACGGTTCCATGAGCGTTTCGGCACGGCCTTGAGGACGGAGCGCAGACTACCCTTCGCCATGGCCATCCTCCGCGTGGAATTGTGGCCGCCGGAGGCGGTCGAGGCGGCAAATATCGGCGGTTCGGAATCCCCATTCCCCGGCCGGTAGGCCGATCGCCCCATGGTGTTTCGTCTGTAACAACGCTATCTCCCGCGCTCGAAACCCATCGGCAAGGTCTTCATCTTCATATCCCCTCGATCAAAGCTCTTCCGTTTCGCTGTGCCTCCCAGGCGGTCGGTGAGCCTCTTCTTGTCTCCATCGGGCAAGCGAACATTCAATGTTCATGTTATATTCACGTATGGCTTTTCGGTCGCGCTTGCACGATGGATAATATATGACTCTTTTTTGCATGATATTGGAAGCGTAAATTATATTCACATTGTGGTGCGCTGGTTGCGGTTAACTTGGCGAGGCACCGGGGGTACGGAACGGCATGGCCGACAATATTGAGGACGATCCTTCGGAAGAAGCCGAAGAGCCCCAACGCGAGGGCGATGCTGAATCTCAGGATTGGGGCGATTGGGACAGCGGCCGTCAGGGCCGTGCCGACGATTCTGATGAGACCGCAGACGCCTTTACCGGGCCCGAAGATGTCGATGGCGCCGATCAGTCGCTGGCCAACATTCATACGGGTGATCGGTCCGAATACGAAGCCGCCCCGGAAGGCCCTGTAGAGCAACAAGGATTTACCCCGGAAGGCCGCGCAGTTCCGCACCGCGATGTTGACGGCGGTGATCCGCCGCCGCCCATCGATCCCATCGACCCCGTGCCGGAAACCGGCGATCCGGACTACACCGTGCCAGAACCCAATTGGCATGTTTTTCCACGCGATCTGGACGACAGCGAGCAGCCGCGCGAATCGGATGCTGTTGATCGCCTGCGTGATCTCGTTCACGAAGCGGCCGATGCCGAAGAGAATAATGAACCGGTCGAGGAACAGGCTCAGACGGTGCCGGTGCCGGAACCCGAGCCGGAACCTGAGCCGGAACCCGAGCCGGAACCCGAGCCCGAGCCGGAACCAGAGCCCGAGCCGGAACCAGAGCCGGAACCAGAGCCGGAACCAGAGCCTGAGCCCGAGCCGGAGCCCGAGCCCGAGCCTGAGCCGGCGCCGGAACCTGAGCCAGAGCCGGAGCCGGAGCCCGAACCTGAGCCTGAGCCCGAGCCGGAACCCGAACCAGAGCCGGAGCCCGAACCTGAGCCGGAGCCTGAGCCGGAGCCCGAACCAGAGCCGGAGCCGGAACCAGAGCCCGAACCTGAGCCGGAGCCCGAGCCCGAGCCGGAGCCCGAACCAGAGCCGGAACCTGAGCCGGAGCCGGAACCCGAGCCGGAACCTGAGCCGGAACCAGAGCCGGAGCCGGAACCCGAGCCGGAACCTGAGCCCGAGCCCGAGCCCGAGCCGGAGCCCGAACCAGAGCCGGAACCTGAGCCGGAGCCGGAACCCGAGCCGGAACCTGAGCCGGAGCCGGAACCCGAGCCGGAACCTGAGCCGGAACCAGAGCCGGAACCTGAGCCGGAGCCGGAACCCGAGCCGGAACCTGAGCCCGAGCCGGAACCCGAGCCGGAACCGGAACCTGAGCCGGAACCTGAGCCGGAGCCGGAACCTGAGCCGGAGCCCGAGCCTGAGCCGGAACCAGAACCTGAGCCCGAGCCGGAGCCGGAACCAGAACCTGAGCCGGAGCCCGAGCCCGAGCCCGAGCCCGAGCCTGAGCCTGAGCCCGAGCCCGAGCCTGAGCCGGAACCAGAACCTGAGCCGGAGCCCGAGCCTGAGCCTGAGCCGGAACCAGAACCTGAGCCCGAGCCGGAACCTGAGCCGGAGCCCGAGCCGGAACCTGAGCCGGAGCCCGAGCCGGAACCTGAGCCGGAGCCCGAGCCGGAACCCGAGCCTGAGCCCGAGCCGGAGCCCGAGCCGGAGCCGGAACCTGAGCCGGAGCCGGAGCCCGAACCTGAGCCCGAGCCGGAACCCGAACCAGAGCCGGAGCCCGAGCCGGAACCCGAACCAGAGCCGGAGCCCGAGCCGGAACCCGAACCAGAGCCGGAGCCCGAACCTGAGCCCGAGCCCGAACCTGAGCCCGAGCCGGAACCGGAACCTGAGCCGGAACCTGAGCCGGAGCCCGAACCAGAGCCGGAACCAGAACCTGAGCCGGAGCCCGAACCAGAGCCGGAGCCCGAACCTGAGCCCGAGCCCGAACCTGAGCCCGAGCCGGAACCGGAACCTGAGCCGGAACCTGAGCCGGAGCCCGAACCAGAGCCCGAACCAGAGCCGGAACCAGAACCTGAGCCGGAACCTGAGCCCGAACCCGAGCCCGAGCCCGAGCCGGAGCCGGAACCGGAACCGGAACCTGAGCCGGAACCTGAACCTGAACCAGAGCCCGAACCGAGTCGGCCATCAAAACCAAGTCAACCGTCGGAGCCTTCTGATCCTTCTGACCCTTCCGATCCGTCCGGTGGTGAAGGCGGCGAAGGCGGCGAGGGCGGCAGTAAGCCGAGCAAAGGCAGCGATCCGTCCGGCGGCGAAGGTGGAGAAGGTGGCGAGGGCGGCAAAGGCGGCTCGAAGCCCAGCGATCCTTCCGGTGGAGAAGGTGGCGAGGGCGGCAAAGGCGGCTCGAAGCCCAGCGATCCTTCCGGCGGCGAAGGTGGAGAAGGTGGCGAGGGCGGCAAAGGCGGCTCGAAGCCCAGCGATCCTTCCGGTGGCGAAGGTGGAGAAGGTGGCGAGGGCGGCAAAGGCGGCTCGAAGCCCAGCGATCCTTCCGGCGGCGAAGGCGGCGAAGGTGGCGAGGGCGGCAAAGGCGGCTCGAAGCCCAGCGATCCTTCCGGTGGCGAAGGTGGAGAAGGTGGCGAGGGCGGCAAAGGCGGCTCGAAGCCCAGCGATCCGTCCGGCGGCGAGGGTGGAGAAGGCGGCGGCGGCGGAGAAGGCGGCGAAGGCGGCGAAGGTGGCGGCGGCGGCGACCACGACAACCGCGGCCATGGCAACAATGAAGACGGCGTTGATGACGACAATCCAGGCGCCGGTGGCGGCGGCCCGAACGCCCACAAGGAAGACGACGGCGTCGATGAAGATGAAGGTGCACGTGGCAATCAAGATGACGATGATCCAGGCGCACAACCTGCTCAGGATGATGCCGACGACGACAAAGGCGGCAAATCCGGCGGCGAAGGCGGCGAGGGTGGCAAGTCCGGCGGCGAAGGCGGCGAGGGTGGCAAATCCGGCGGCGAAGGCGGCGAGGGTGGCAAATCCGGCGGCGAAGGCGGCGAAGGTGGTAAATCCGGCGGCGAAGGCGGCGAAGGTGGTAAATCCGGCGGCGAAGGCGGAGAAGGCGGTAAATCCGGCGGCGAGGGTGGAGAAGGCGGCGGCGGTGAAGGTGGCGGCGGCGGCGACCACGACAACCGCGGCCATGGCAACAATGAAGACGGCGTTGATGACGACAATCCAGGCGCCGGTGGCGGCGGCCCGAACGCCCACAAGGAAGACGACGGCGTCGATGAAGATGAAGGTGCACGTGGCAATCAAGATGACGATGATCCAGGCGCACAACCTGCTCAGGATGATGGCGACGACGACAAAGGCGGCAAATCCGGCGGCGAAGGCGGCGAAGGTGGTAAATCCGGCGGCGAAGGCGGAGAAGGCGGTAAATCCGGCGGCGAGGGTGGAGAAGGCGGCGGCGGTGAAGGTGGCGGCGGCGGCGACCACGACAACCGCGGCCATGGCAACAATGAAGACGGCGTTGATGACGACAATCCAGGCGCCGGTGGCGGCGGCCCGAACGCCCACAAGGAAGACGACGGCGTCGATGAAGATGAAGGTGCACGTGGCAATCAAGATGACGATGATCCAGGCGCACAACCTGCTCAGGATGATGCCGACGACGACAAAGGCGGCAAATCCGGCGGCGAAGGCGGCGAGGGCGGCAAGTCCGGCGGCGAAGGCGGCGAGGGCGGCAAGTCCGGCGGCGAAGGCGGCGAGGGCGGCAAGTCCGGCGGCGAAGGCGGCGAGGGCGGCAAGTCCGGCGGCGAAGGCGGCGAGGGCGGCAAGTCCGGCGGCGAAGGCGGCGAGGGCGGCAAGTCCGGCG